>Ga0209082_1000021_pt1 | contig 127691 bp, 99 predicted proteins | sample ColdCreekSource_FD_184127 | JGI IMG/M metagenome (GOLD analysis project Ga0209082, IMG submission 184127) | Groundwater microbial communities from Cold Creek, Nevada to study Microbial Dark Matter (Phase II) - Cold Creek Source (SPAdes) (version 3) | ecosystem: Environmental > Aquatic > Deep... | reverse complement strand
AAGGCCGCGTCACGCAAACGCGTGACGCGCGCAGCGAATGGCGCGAATCAGGCGCAAGCCAACGGCGCGATTGCCGCGCGACCTCGCGTAGTTCGCGAGCCGAACAAGGCCGCGTCACGCAAACGCGTGACGCGCGCAGCGAACGGCGCGAATCAGGCGCAAGCCAACGGCGCGATTGCCGCGCGACCTCGCGTAGTTCGCGAGCCGAACAAGGCCGCGTCACGCAAACGCGTGACGCGCGCAGCGAATGGCGCGAATCAGGCGCAAGCCAACGGCGCGATTGCCGCGCGACCTCGCGTAGTTCGCGAGCCGAACAAGGCCGCGTCACGCAAACGCGAGACGCGCGCAGCGAATGGCGCGAATCAGGCGCAAGCCAACGGCGCGATTGCCGCGCGACCTCGCGTAGTTCGCGAGCCGAACAAGGGCGAGAAGCGTCCGGCGCGCAAACACGTCGTGCGCGGGGCGAGCCGCGCGCGGAAAGCGATAGCCGGCGCTGCATCGATGCAGACGCGCAACGCCAAGGCGAAAGCTGGTCGCGCGCAGCTGTCGCATCTGGACGCGCGCGGGCAGGCGCGCATGGTGGAGATCTCGGAGAAGCCGATTACGGCGCGCACTGCGATCGCGCGGGCCGAGCTGCGCATGCTGCCGGAGACGATGCGTGTGCTGCGATCGGGTCGCGCCCCCAAGGGCGATGTGCTCGCGGTCGCGCGCGTCGCGGGCATTCAAGCTGCGAAGCGCACGCCTGAGTTGATCCCGTTGTGTCATGCGATCGCGCTCACCAAGAGCGAGATCGCGTTTGAGTTTTCGAAGTCCGTGCTGTCCGTCGAAGCCCGCGTCAGCGCGCTCGACCGCACGGGCGCGGAGATGGAGGCGCTTACGGCTGCGTCGATCGCAGCGCTGACTGTGTACGACATGCTCAAAGCGATCGATCGTGGCATGACGATCGAGCGCGTGGCGCTACACGAGAAGCACGGTGGGAAGACCGGGAGCTGGCTGCGCACGCGCGGGTGAGCGCCAGGTCGCGATGGCAGCTGTTGGTTGCACGCAGATTGCACGGAAGGCGCCGGGCTCGGGCTCGGATTGAGACGGGCGCGCGTGATCGGGGGTCGGTGCGCTGGGTGTGTGCACTGGCGCGTGCGCTGTCGTGGTCACAGGCGTGGCATGATTGCTTGTGCGCGAGCTTGTTGCTCCGCCTTGGAAGGCCGCGGCGGCTGGCATGACTCTCGCGAAGAGCGAGGGTATGGAGACGCAAAAGAGAGAGTTCGCCGCACCGCCGGACGACGGAGGGCACATCGGCGTCCACACGCAGCTCGAGCAGACCGTGTTAGGGCAGAGCGACCGTGACGCAGAAACCGAGTCGATCGAATCGCTCGGGAAGACGCCGCTGCAGCCGAATCAGCCCAACAGCGGTTTGGTCTGGTTTTGGGCCGCGATCGCTGCGTTCTCGATCGGTTTGATCGTGCTGGCGCGGGCTTTCTTCTGACGGGTCGACCCATGCGCGTTTTCGGCCACCACGCTCATGCCGAGAACAATACGCGTGTCTCACACGCATGCACTTGATAGTTCGTGCTCTACGGCTGCGAGGCTGTGATCACTTGCGTTTGCGGCGCGCGATGTTGAGGAGTGCGGTGAGATCGTCGCGGGTGACTTCGCGTGTGCCGATCAGCATGATGATGTATGTGAGCGCGCCGAGGATGCCTGCGACGAGTGTTTGCAGCTTGCCGGCCTGGCCAAACGTGTGTGCGACGAAATAGGCTGCGAGCGCCGCGAGCAGCGCGCGTGCAGCGCTGAGCGGCGCGATGAAGGTGTGGAAGCGCGAGTACACGGCGTAGGCCATGGCGATGAGCGCGACCGTGATGCCCAAGCTCGTGCCGAGCGCTGCTGCGAGCAGCGTCTTGTCGCCCACACCGACGTAGTGCACGAAGCCTAGGTTACCCGCGATGAGAAATGCCGCCGCGACGCTGCCGATGCTCGCTGCCAAGCCAGGCCGACCTGCGCCGGTCATGATCGTCGCAGCGCCCACGAACAGCGCAAAGCCCACCATCGCAAACACCAGCACGGCGAGCGCAGGTGAGCCATCGGTGTACGCCGCAGGAAAGACTAAGCCCATCACACCGCGCGCAGCGCCCGCGACCGGTGCAGCCACGAGCAGCAAGAGGAGCAGCGAGAACCGCATGGCCGTGCGCACGTAGCGCGTCGCACCCGCTTCGTCGCCCTGGCTGATCGCTTGTGAGATCATCGGGAACATCACGAGCGGCACAGGCAAGAGCAGCTGATAGGGCACGAACGCGAAAGTCTGCGCCGCGCGATAGAACGCGACGTAGCGCGATGCGGTCTCGGCTGCGGCCGTCACAGTCGCGCCGTCTGCTTGCAAGATCACTGCGACGCTGCGCTTCAGGAGCGCGAGGTCCGCCTGCATGATCACTTGCACGCAGCTCTGGTACAGCCAGAGCGGCGCCATGAAGCTGATCCACGCGCGGTAGTTCACTGGCTCGCCGCGCTTGCCCAAGCCGAGCACCAAGGCAGACGCCACCACGATCAAGCTAGAAGCCGTGGCAAAACCAGCGAACGCGCCGACCGCACCGTAACCTAGCGCGGCAGCGGTCAACATGCTGCCCGTGCGCAGCGTGGTGTAGCCGATGTCGAAACCCGCTTGCGTGCGGAAGTTCTGGCGACCGTTGAGCGTACCGACGAACGCCGTGTAGAGCGAATACGCCAGCACCACAGCGGAAGAGAGCTGAAAGAGCGGCGTCAGCAGCGGATCGCGCAGCAAGCTGTTTGCGATCCAACCTGCGCTCGTGAACAGCAATGTCGCGAGCCCGAGGCCCAGCCACAGCTGCACCGCCAGTGCCTGGCGCAAGGTGAGCTCCGAGCGATCGACCGCTTCGCTCACACGTTTGCTCACCACCTGCACGGTCGCGCCGACGATGATGTTGTTGACGATCGACACCGAGCTCATCGCGGTCGAGAACAAGCCGAAGACCTCCGGCTTTCCGAACAAGCGCGGCAAGAGCAGTTGTCCGGCGTAACCCGCGATCAAGAAGTAGATCTTGCTGCCGCTGATCAACAGCACACCGCGGCCTGCGCGCCGCGCGGTGTCGGTCGGTCCAGTGGGCTGCGCGGCTTGCAGCGAATTCGCGGCTTCGTTCACTGCCCGCGTACGTGCCCGGCGCAACCGCCATGGTCAAGTGCTAGTGCGTCACTCGCGCGTGTTGGCGCGTCGATGCGAGCAGCGAAGGCTGAACAGGCGCTTCTGCCTCGATCCCAGCATCCGCTGCAGGACCGCTCCAGGCTCTCCGCTATTTCTTTGTGTTCTCAGCTAGTTAGCGCGCTTCGCGGAGGCTCGTGGAGAGTGCGAGCACCGGTCTTGACGCGACACCTTCACTGGTTAAGTTGGCCCCCAGATAGAGAAGCGGCGGGCCTAGCGCCCCCCGCGGTGACCGGCGACCGGCTCGAGCCAACAGGGCCGGTCGAGATTTCAAAGGGCTCAAGAGCCACAGCGTAACCGGCACGTCGTCGGTACGCACGAGGAGGACAACCGACCATGGGTAAGATTATCGGCATCGACCTCGGCACGACCAACTCGGTCGTGGCGATCATGGAGGGCAAAGAGCCCAAAGTCATCGTGAACGAAGAGGGCGACCGCATCACGCCCTCGGTTGTCGCGTGGGATGAGCAAGGCGAGATTCTCGTCGGCCAGATCGCGAAGCGTCAGGCGATCACGAATCCTGAAGGCACGATCTTCTCGTCTAAGCGCTTCATCGGCCGTCGCTTCGACGAGCTGACTGACAACGACAAAAAGCGCGTGCCCTTTACGATCGCGCGTCGCAGCAACGGTGACGTAGGTCTGTCCGCGCGCGGCAAAGAGATGGCGCCGCCCGAAGTGAGCGCGCACGTGCTTCGTAAGCTGAAGCGCGCCGCCGAGAACTACCTCGGCGAAGAAGTTACGGAAGCGGTCATCACCGTTCCGGCCTATTTCAATGATAGCCAGCGTCAGGCCACCAAAGACGCCGGCAAGATCGCCGGCCTCGAGGTCAAGCGCATCGTGAACGAGCCGACTGCGGCTGCGCTCGCGTACGGTCTCGACAAAAAGGGCGATGAAGTCATCGCGGTCTACGACTTCGGTGGCGGAACGTTCGACGTTTCGATCCTCGAGGTGAGCGACAACGTCGTGCAGGTCATCAGCACCAACGGCGACACGCAGCTCGGCGGCGACGACGTCGACAACCGCGTGATCGACTACTTGGTCGCTGAGTTCAAGAAAGACCAAGGCATCGACGTCAGCCACGACAAGATGGTGATGCAGCGCCTGAAGGACGCCGCAGAAAAGGCCAAGATCGAGCTCTCGAGCAAGCTTGAGACCACGATCAACCTGCCGTTCTTGACGGCAGACGCATCGGGTCCGAAGCACATGAACCTGCGCCTGTCGCGCGCGAAGTTCGAGGCGTTGATCGACGACCTCGTGCAACGCACGCTAGAGCCCTGCAAAAAGGCGCTCTCTGACGCCGGCAAGACAGCGGCTGAGATCCACGAGGTCGTGTTGGTCGGCGGCTCTACCCGCATCCCGATGGTTCAGGAGGCGGTCAAGAAGTTCTTCGGCAAGGAGCCTCACAAGGGTGTGAACCCGGACGAGGTCGTCGCGATCGGCGCTGGCGTGCAAGCCGGCGTGCTCTCGGGTGAAGTGAAGGACATGGTCCTGCTCGACGTCACCCCGCTGTCGCTGGGTGTCGAGACCTTGGGCGGCGTGATGACCACGCTGATCGAGCGCAACACGACCATCCCGACGCGTCGCGAGGAAGTGTTCTCGACGGCCGAGGACAACCAGAACAAGGTGGAGATCCACGTGCTGCAGGGCGAGCGTGCGGAAGCGCGTCTCAACCGTACGCTCGGTCGGTTCCATCTCGAAGGCATCATGGCGTCGCCGCGTGGCGTGCCCAAGATCAAGGTGGTCTTCGACATCGATGCCAACGGCATTCTGAGCGTCACTGCGCGCGACGAAGCCACCGGCAAAGATCAGAAGATCACGATCACTGCGAACAGCGGTCTGTCGGACAACGAAATCGAGAAGATGGTCGACGAGGCCAAGAAGCACGAAGCTGAAGACAAGACGCGTCGCGAAGAAGTCGAGACGCGTAACCGTGCAGATCAGCTCTGCTATCAGGTCGAAAAGACGCTCGACGAGACCAAGGACAAGCTGCCCGCAGAGAAGACCACGGCCATCCGTGACCAGGTCGCGAAGGTTCGTAGCGCCATCGACAAGCAAGATGCGGCTGCGATCAAGAGCGGCACGGAAGAGCTGGAGAAGCTCATGCACGAGATCGCTCAGGCGGCTTACCAGGCCGCTGGTCAGCAACCGGGCGCTCCGGGCGCTCCAGGTGCAGGTGGTCCTGCAGCCGGTGGCGGCGCTGAGCCGGGTGCAAAGGGCGGAGCGAAGAAGCCTCAGGACGACGTGATCGACGCGGAGTACGAAGAGGGCAACTGAGCTAAGCTCGCACAAGTAGTTCGTAAACCGCCGGGTTTTCCTTACGGAAGGCTCGGCGGTTTTGCGTCTAGCCTTCCCGTACGCGTGCCCGTGCCCGTGCCCGTACGCGCAACACATACACGCCACGACGTGTTCGGTGGAGAGGCGGAGATCGTGTACGGGCACTGGCACGCGCACGGGTACGGGGGGCTTGTCCCATCTATCCGGCACACGAACCACGTTCAAAATTATAAAGTCACAGCATAAGCTTCTGCTCTATCGCTGTGTCTGACGCACTCCAAAACCCTTCGTCTCATCCTGTACATCCGGGCGATGCCTGGCTCGAAGAAGCGTTGCTGCTGGCAGCTTCGGAGCTGGCGGCGTTCCGGGTCACCGCGCAAGCCGAACGCGATCGCTTGAATCAAGCTGTCGAGGCCGCAAAGGCGCAGGTGCAAGCCATCGAAGCGACGCTCGCTGAGCGCGATCGCAAGCACGTAGCTGAAGTTGCAGAGCTGCGTGAGCTGATCGACAAGCAGTGGACGCAACGCGAGTCTGCCTGGGCGCAGTTCAGCGATGGCGTGCGCGAGCGCTTGAGCAACTTGGCTTCGGCGCAAGCGCAGCATCTGCAGGACATGGAGGAGCAGAGCTCACTCCGCCGTCAGCTGCATGCCACGCGCGAGCAGGTCGAGTCCTCGCAGCAGACGCAGGCCGAGCTGGAAAAGCGCTTGTCGGCGAGCGAAGAAGCGTTTGCCTTGGCTGCGGCCGAGCTGCAGAAGTCGCGCGACGACGTCGTGCTTCTGACTGAGCAATGTGCCGAGGTCAGCCGTGAGCTGAGCGCGACGGCTGCGCTGTGCGCTCAGCTCCAGGTCGAACGTCGGCTCGTCGACACCAAGCTTAGCGAGGCCGACACCCAGCGCACGCGCATGGAAGACGAGCTGAGCGCGATGGCGACGCAGCTGCGTGATCTGCGCATCGAGCGCGAAGACTTGCTGACCAAAGCCGAAGAGCTGCGTGTGCTGGTCGACAAGCACGCTGAGCTCAGCGCCGAGTCCGGCCTGATGTCGCAAGCGATGCAGTCGCAGCAGCAGAAGATCGAAGAGCTGATCAACGCGGGCCGCGAGCTGGAGCGCCTGCGCGCGCAGTACTCGGGCCTGGAAGCGCACGCCACCGAGCAGGAACAAGCGATCGAAGCGCAGCAGGCCCGCTTGGAGGAGCTCGCGCGCTCGGGCCAAGAGCTCGACGCGCTGCGCCGGTTGTTCGTCGAAGTCGAGCGGCGCGTCGAGGGCATGAGCCAAGAGCTCGTGAACGAACGCGCTCGCAGCCAAGATCTGGAGCAGGTCCGCGAGGAGATGTCTGAGCTCAAGGTCGACCTCAGCCGCGTGGAGCGCGAGCGCGATGAGCTGCGCTCGGACTTCACGACGGCCGACACCGCGCGCAGGGTGCTGGAGCCTGTGCGTGACGAGGTGGGCCGACTCAACGAAGCCAACACCCGGCTCGAAGCGCAGCTCACTGAGCTGCGTGCGCAGCTGGAGGTGACCTCGCAGAGCGCTGCGGACGCCAACGCGGACAAGGAAGCTGCCGAGTGGCGCTTGACCGAAGCGCGCAAGCTGGAAGAAACCGCCCGCGCCCGCGTGCGCGATGCCGAGGTGGATGTGGCTGCTGCGCGCCGCGAGCGCGATCAGGTCCGCGCCTCGGTCGAGTCGCGCCAAGGCGAGCTGAACGAGCTCGAGATGCGGCTGGCTGCGCAGCGCCGCGAGTTCGACGAGCTGACACAGCAGCGCTGGCAGCTCTTGGACAGCGAGAAGCAGCGCGCGCAGAAGCTGCGAAGCGAGCTGGATCAAGCTCGAACCGAGCTCGCACGCATGCGTGGCTCGCAGCTGCCTCCGTCGATGTCGGTCGCACCGCAGCTGATAGCTGCGACGCAGCTTCCGGAGCACGCCGCGCTCCCGGCGAACGTGCCGACCGCGCCGCTGCCGCCAGCGAAAAAGGCGGAGCTGGAGGAGGCCTCGGCCCTCCCGAGTGAGCCGCCGATCGGCGAACGCTCTTCGCGCGAGCAGTCGGTCGGACAATACGCCGCTGCTGCAGCTGGCAGCGACGACGACGCCGAAGAGCTGATCGACGACTTGGAGCCACTCGACATCGAGGACGAGGTGCGTGAGCGTTTGGAAGCGCTCAGCCCCGCGCAGGCACCGGCGCCCGCACCGGCGCCTGCGCGATCCATCGAAGCGGGCATTGACGCGATGCTCAACGCAGATCCCAACCGGACGTTGCCTCCGCGCCCGCCCGCGAATGATGTGCAGCCGCCGAAGCCTAAGCGCCGGCGTGGTGAGACCGCGTACTCCGTGAATGAGGTCGAGGAAGAAGATGTGTACGGAACCGGACGCATGCCTAGGCCGAGCCGAGAAGGCGGAGGTCGCGGCGGGCGATGACCACCCGGGTGTTGATCGTCGAGCGCCCCGGACAGTTTCGCGATGAGCTTCTGCATGAGATGAGTCAACGCGGCGTCGAAGCGCACGTCCGCGACGACGCCATGGAAGCGCTCGCGTCGATCGAGCGCCTGACGCCCCACGTGGTGGTGGTCTCGGAGAACCCGGGGCCACCAGGTGCGGTCGGCTTGTGCCGCGTGCTGCAGCGCAAGCTCAGCCACGCGCAGGTGTACCGCATGGGCGAGCCCTCTTTGAGTGATCAGCTCGAGGAGCGCAGCCTGCTTTTGCCGCGCTCAGCGGGTGCGAGCGCGGTGGTCGCGGCGATCCTCGACAAAGACAAGGCCAACGACAACGCGCACGCGGTCGCGCCGCGCGCGTACGAAGGCTCGGTGGGCAGCCTCGAGCTCGGACCGCTGCTAGTCGCGATCGAAGCGCGCTGGCTGACCGGTCGCTTGACCCTGACGCGTCCCGGCACCGAGCGCGAGATCGTGTTCGTGCGCGGCCAGCCGGTGTACGCGCGCTCGAGTGTGTTGGCCGATCGCTTGGGCGCGATCGCGGTGCGGCGCAACATCTTGAGTGCGGCTCAGGTAGAGCACGCTGTCGATGTGGCGCGCGCGCGCGGCGTGCGCTTGGGCGTAGCCATGCTCGACCTGAGCATGCTCGACTCCGTCGTGCTGATGCGCCTGCTCGCGCAGCAGCTGCTCGAGCAGCTCACAGCGGCATGCAACGCGGGCGCGACCCACGCGCGTTTTGTGGTCGACCGTGCGGTAATTGGCCGCTATCCGCTGCAGCGCATGGCTAGCATGAGCGCGCTCTTGCACGCCGTCGCGGTGATGACCGACGGCGATCTCGCGAGTGTGCTCGACGAGCTGAGTGGTCAGCCGCTCGAGCTCCAAGCGCATGGACCGGTCGAGCGTTTCTTGAGCGACCTACAGCTGTCGGAGGCGGTGCCGCTCGCGGGCGCGGCGATCGACAGCGTGCGCAGCTTGCGCGCGCGGCTGCGTGCGGCGAGGTCTCCTGACAGTACGGAGCGCTTGGAGCACCCCGATGTGATCGCGCTGACGCTGCTGCGATCGGGCGCGCTTCGCACACGCGATCTGCACAGTCCCGCCCACAGCGAGATTCCTGCCGCCGTGCGCACGCTCTCGCCGCCCAGCCTCGTGAATGCCGCCGTGCGCTGCGCGAACAGTGATTTCTCGCGCTGGCCGCTGGCTGCGATCACACGCGCCCGCACGCCGATCGAGCAAGCCTTTGACGTCAGCTTGCACGGCAAGCGGCCCCCCGAGCTGGCGCGCGCGCTCGTCCTGCGGGGTCCCGAAGCCGATTGCGACGAGCGCTTCCGCGATGTGTACGAGCTGCTCTTGCGCGATCCCGATCTGCTTTCGGCGCCCGTCTCGGAGGTGCGCATGCGCTGCCATGCGCAGCTCAAGCGCGTCGATGCGCTCGAAGCAGACAACCTCGGAGGCTTGTGCCGCGCGCACCTCCTGCAAGCGCGCGAGCGCATCGAACGCGCGCTCGCGCTCTTGCCTGCGCCTGAGGCGACTGCGAGTCGTGTGTCGACGCCACCGCCGCCGCCTTCACCCACGCCTCCGGTCGGCTATCTCGGCGCGGGCCAATCGATCGCGCCGGCGCGGCCTAGCCTGTCGATTCGTGCGACTGGGAGCATGCCGCCAGTGCAGCTAGCAGCTGCAGCTGCGGTTGCGCTCGTCCCCGAAGAACCGCTCGCCGCGGACGACCTGCTCGAGATCCCCGAGCTGCCGCCGCTGGATCGGCCCACGCTGACCAATCCAGTCAAGCTTGTAGCGGCAACTCCGCCTCCGCCTCCTGCACCACCGAAGCCAGCGCTGAATGTCGAAGAGCGCGCGCTGCTCGAAGCTGCGGGGCCGTTGCTCGAGCAAAGCCGCTGGCGCGACTTGCGTCTGCTCTTGGCCCCGGACAACGCAGGCGCCCAAGACCTGCCGCCGGTGCTTGCGCTCTTGTACGCGGTCGCGCTCAAAGAGGAACAGCAGCGGTCCAAGCACTCGAAGCACGACCCGTTCACCGGCCAGGCCGGTGCCGCCGAAGCGATCGCGATATCGGTCGTCCAGAAGCTGTTCGAGCTGCCCGAAGCGAGCGTCATTTCGGTGATGATCGCGAAGCGGCTCCTGCGCAGGCGCCCGCTCGACTGGAAACAGAAACCGCCAGCTCGCGTCTCAGCAATGCTTGTGGGCAGCGCCCTGTTGCTGGGGGCCCTGGTGGGCTTCCTGCTACATCCGAGTTTGCTCGGATTGTTTTGGAAGTGAACCGCTGGCTCGGGTGTTATGGGTCGGTCTAGGCTGCTTTAGCGGCCCAGCGTGATTGTGCCCCGAAATAGGAAGGGTCCTAACAGGGGGGAGCGCTCCTTGCGCGCTAAGCTCGGCTGACCTACAGGGTGGAGTCGTAATGTCAGGTCTCGATTTACCCTTCTTTGGCTCGCTCATCCTGGGCGCGGTTCTCGTCGTAGCCACGTACACGGTAACCATGGGCGTGATCGCGGGTCGCGGTCGGCTCGAGCTGACGCCTGCTGTGCGCAGCGGCGTGTACGCGTGTCTGGGGCTCGTATCCGTTGCGGTGTTCACGCTCGGCTACGCCTTTCAGGCGCACGATTTCCAGATCCGCTACGTGATGCGGTACAGCGACCGCTCGATGCCTTGGTACTACCTGATCGCTTCGTTATGGGGCGGACAGGATGGGTCGCTCTTGTGGTGGAGCTTCTTGTTGTGCGTGTACAGCGCCGTGTGCGCGTATTCGCTTCGCAAGCGGCTGCCGGAGCTCGCGCCATGGATCATGGCGACGCTGATGAGCATCCTGGCGTTCTTCTGCATCCTGATGCTGTTCGCAGCGAATCCCTTTGCGGTGGTCGCTGCGGGCGTGCCGCCTGACGGCGAGGGCTTGAACCCGCTGCTCCAGAACTACTGGATGATGATCCACCCGCCGATGCTCTACATCGGCATGGTCGGTTGGGCCGTTCCGTTTGCGTTCGCATTCGCGGCGCTGATCACGGGCCGGCTCGAAAACGACTGGGTGTTGGCGGTGCGTCGCTTCACGTTGTTCGCGTTTATCGCGCTCGCTGTGGGCAACACGCTCGGCATGTTGTGGTCGTACGAGGAGCTCGGTTGGGGCGGATATTGGGCGTGGGACCCTGTCGAGAACGCGGCGTTCATGCCGTTGCTCGCGGGCACGCCTCTGCTGCACTCCGTGATGCTGCAAGAGCGTCGCGGCATGTTCAAAGTCTGGAACGTCTTTCTCTTCTGTCTGACGTTCTTGATGACGATCTTCGGCACGTTCCTCACGCGCTCGGGCATGATCGCAAGTGTCCACTCGTTCGCGCGATCGAGCATCGGCATCTACTTCGTTTGGTACATGTGCATCATGGTCGCCGCGTGCGTCGGCTTGATCGTCTGGCGCTTGCCGTTGTTGCGCTCGCGCGGTCGTATCGACTCATTGCTCAGCCGCGACTTCGTGTTCTTGCTGAACAACTGGATCCTGATGGGCATGTTGTTCTTCGTGCTGATCGCCACCACGTTCCCGCTGATCAGCGAAGCGCTGCGCGGCGAGACGGTGACGGTAGGCCCCGGCTACTACAACAAGTGGATGGTGCCGCTCGGCCTCGTGCTGATGTCGCTCACCGGCATCGGCCCGTTGCTCGCGTGGCGCAAGTCGACGCGCGCACAGCTCTGGCGTGTGATGCTCGTGCCTTCGGTCGCTGCGCTGACGATGCTGCTCGTGCACGTCTTCCTGGGCCCGTCGGCAGGCTTTCCGGCCTACGTGGTCTCCGATCAGATCTACGACACGGTGACCGGTCGGGCGTTGGCAGTCGTGTACGGCTGTGCGCCCGTGCTCTCGACGACGATCTGTACGTTCGTGGTCGTCGGCCATTTCCAGGAGTTTTGGCGCGGCACGCGTGTGCGTATGCGCAATGCCGGCGAGGGCTTCTTCACCGCGCTGATCGAGCTGGTCACGCGCGCCAAGCGTCGCTACGGCGGCTACCTGACGCACCTCGGCTTGGTCGCGATGTACTTCGGCTTCACTGGCTCGGCCTACGACATCGACAAAGAGGCCGCGCTGCGTCCCGGGCAGTCGCTCGAGGTGCGCGGCTTCACGATTCGCTACGACGGCAGCCGCATGGAGGTCGATCCGAATCGCCGCATGGTGTTCGCTGACATGACGGTGTTGAAGGACGGCAAGCGCGTGGCGGACATCGCGCCCGCGAAGTTCATCTACAGCAAGCCACCCGACACAGCCACGACTGAGGTCGCGATCCGCACCACGTTGAGTGAGGACATCTACGCGATCATGAACAGCGTGAACCCGCAGACGAAGATGGGCACGTTCCGCATCATCGTGCGTCCGTTCGTCGCATGGATCTGGCTCGGCGGCTTGTTCATGATCTTCGGCACGTTCGTGTGCATGTCACCGTCGGTGCGTGAGGTGCTGGGCGACGTACGCCTGCCTGCTCCGCGTCGCACCGCGCCTGCGATGGCGAGCGGGCTCTTGCTGCTGCTCAGCACGGGTACGTTCTGGCAACTCGCGACGAGCACCGCGCACAGCCAAGGCGCGGCGACGAGCTCGCTGCACGCGGGCTCGGTCTCCATGCACAACGACACGGAGAAGCAGCTGTTTCAGCGGCTGCTCTGCATGTGCGGCGGCTGTCAGCGCCTGCCGCTCTCGAGCTGCATCTGCAAAGAAGCCGAGGACATGCGCGCCAAGATCCGCGATCAGCTGGCCGCGGGCGTGACCCCGACGCGTATTCAAGAGGACTACCGCTCAGAGATGGGCGCGCAAGCGATCGCGATTCCTTCGGACAAGGGTTTGGATCGCGCGCTCTGGGCCGTTCCGCTCGGAGCGATCGCGGTGGCGGCCGGCGCGCTGGTGTGGGCCGGTAAGAAGTGGATGAAGCCGCGCGCAGCGGCGCAAGCGCAAGCCCCTGCTTCTGGGGTTGCGCCGGCTGCTGCAGAAGGTTACGACGCCGCGCTCGACGCCGAGCTGCGTAAGCTCGACGAGTGACATGCCGAACTTGCTCCCGATCGTATTCATCGTACTGGCGTCGACTGCGCTGGTACTGACGTTGCTCTGGCTGTGGCAGAGCTTGCGCCACGCGTTTGTGCATACGCTGGGTGCGCCGCCTGCGAGTGAAGTGGTCTCGCCTGAGCGCGCGGCGCTGCTCGCGGAGAAGCGCACGCTGATCCTGGCGCTCAAGGATCTGGAGGCTGAGCGCGACTCCGGCAAGCTCTCGAACGACGACTTTCTCGATCTGAATGATCAGTACCGCAAGCGTGCGCGCGACGTGCTGCGTCAGCTGGATGGCTTGCTCGGGCCGCATCGCACGCGCGCGCAGCAGCTCTTGGGGGCTGCTGCGGACGGTTCGGTGGTTGCTGAGCCTGTACCGGCTGCTGTTGCGCCTGTTGCGCCTGTTGCGCCGCCGGTGGCTGCTGCCGCCGCGGTGCAGAGCTGCACGGGCTGCGGCTTGGCGAATGACATGGACGCGGTGTTCTGCAAGAAGTGCGGGACGCGCTTGCGCACCGAGGCGACGGTATGAAGGCGTGTTGGCTAGCGCTGCTTAGCAGCTTGATCGTGGTGAGCAGTTTGCACGCGCAGGAGGGTCCGCCGAAGGGCCCGGCTGACATCATCAAGCGCGCGCAGCAGGCACGGCAGAAGCCGGCGCTGACAACCGATGCAAAGCCGGGGCCTGGTGGCGATATGCCGGGCGCACCCGTGCAGCCACCAGCTGCAGCGCAGAACCAGCCAGGTATGCCGCCGGGGCATCCGGTGCCGCCTGCCGCTGAGGGCGGCGGCGCTGAGGAAGAGCCAGCGCCCGTCGGCAATGACCCGCACGCGCACGCCGAAGGCGCTCCAGCACTGGCACGTAGAGCGCTGAGCGAAGCGCAGCCGAGCGCGGACCTGCCGGCCGGCTCGATCCGCGTCAAGGTGCTCGACGTCAATGAACGGCCTGTGCCCGACGCAGAGCTGCAGCTCGGGACGATGTCGCAGGACTCGGGTCGCACGACTACGCCTGGCCGCACGGGCGGCGACGGCACGTTCGTGTACAGCAACTTGCCGGGCAGCGACAAGCTCGCGTACCGGGTGAACGTGCTGCACCAGGGCGCGAAGTACAGCTCGACGCCGTTTCGTTTGCCGCCGGACCAAGGCTACGACGTGATCGTGCGGCGCTTGGATACGACGAAGGATGCGCGCGAAGTGGTGTTGTACGTCGGCGCGACTTCGGTGGAGATCAAAGACGAGCGGCTGCGCATCGTGCAACAGGCGCGGCTCGTGAACATCGGACCGAAGACGTACGTGTTCCCCGAGGATGGAACGCTGTTGCGTTTCCCGAAGGAAGCGATCGCCTTTCAGGCCGAAGAAGTGATGACCGATCAGCACATGCGCGAAGTCAAAGGCGAAGGCATGCGCATCACGGGCTCATTGCCGCCCGGTGAGGTCACGCTCACTTGGGGCTTCGACATTCCGCAGACCGAGACCACGGCGGACCTCAGCTTCGAGCTGCCCTGGGTGACGTTCGCGTATCGTGTGCTCGCGGATGCTGCGCCCGGCCTGACCTTGGAGGTCGAGGATATGCCCGCGCCCGAGCTGCACGAGGATCGCGGCCGGCGCTTGCTTGTCACCGAGCTCGTGAAGCGCGTCGGCGAAACGCCGCTGCGCGGTGTGCACATCAAGATCGCAGGCATTCCTGGCCCAGGACCGCTGCGCTTCATCGCGGTGGCGATCGCGCTGTGCGTGCTGGGTTTGGGCTTCGTTGTTTCGCGCAAGAGCGAGGTTGCTGCTGTCGGCGGCAACGGCGCGTTGGTGCAGGAGCTGCAGCTGGAAGAATCGCGGCTCTTGGCGCGGGCGAAAGAGCTCAATGCGGAGCACGCGCGCGGTGAGATCGGACCCGAGTTTCACAAGTCGCAGCTGAGCGAGCTGGAAGAGCAACTGTCCGGGGTTCTGTACGAAAAGCAGCGGCTCGCTCAACCGAGCAAGCCCGCAGCACGTCCGTCGACATAAAGCGCCTGACTGCCTACTTGTACGTGTGCTCTTGCGGCAACCGCGCGCTGCGCGCGCCGAAAACAGTCGCATCTACCAGGTGGTTTACGCGCTTTGCAGGCCCGCGCCGCAGGCGTATGTTCCACGGCTAACGAGGGCAACATGTCTGAAGGTCTCAATCGTGTCATTCTGATCGGCAACCTCGGGCAGGATCCCGAGCTGCGCTTTACGCAGAGCAATCAGGGCGTGCTCAGCCTGCGCATGGCGACGACCGAAAGCTATTTCGACACCAACACGAAAGAACGGAAAGAAATCACGGAGTGGCACACCGTGGTGGTGTGGGGCAAGCGTGGCGAAGCCCTCAACAAGATCCTGTCCAAGGGCAGCCGCATCGCCGTGGAAGGCCGCCTGAAGACGCGCAGCTGGGACGATAAGAACGGCGGCGGTAAGCGCTACGCGACCGATGTCGTGGCCAACAACGTGATCCTGCTCGGCGGGCGCGGTGAAGGCGGCGGCGGTGGTGGTGGCGGCGGCGGTGGTCGCAGCGGCGGCGGCGGTGGCTACGATTCTGGTCCCTCCGGCTCGGATGACTACGGCAGCAGCAGCAGCCAGGGTGGTCACGACGCACCGGGCGACGACGACATTCCATTTTGATGGGTTCTGAGCGCAAGCGTGAGCGTGCGGATGTCCTGCTCGTGACGCGTGCGCTCGCGCCGAGTCGCGAGCGTGCGCGCGCGCTGATCTTGGCCGGCAAAGTGTTTAGTGGTGAGCGGCGTATCGACAAAGCGGGTGATCAGCTCGCAAGCGATGCGCCGTTGTCGGTGAAGGGGCAGGAGCATCCGTATGTGTCGCGCGGCGGAGTGAAGCTCGCCGGCGCGCTCGATGCGTTCGGGCTCGAGCCTTCGGGCATCGTGGCTGCGGACTTCGGTGCTTCGACGGGTGGCTTCACGGACTGCATGCTGATGCGAGGCGCGACGCGGGTGTACGCGATCGATGTGGGCTGGGGACAGTTGCACGAGCGCTTGCGTCAGGATGCACGCGTGGTGGTGATGGAGCGGACCAACGCGCGTCACTTGAGCGCGGGCGCGCTGCCCGAGCCCCTCGATTGGATTGTGATCGATGCATCGTTCATCGGTTTGGGTAAGCTGCTGCCAGCGGCGAAGGAGCTGCTGCGCGCGGGTGGCGTGGTGGTCGCGCTGATCAAGCCGCAGTTCGAGGTGGGGCGCGAGGCTGTGGGCAAACGTGGTGTTGTGCGCGATCGCACGGCGCGCAGCACGGCCATTGCGCGCACCGTGGAGGAGGCGGTCGCACTTGGCTTTGAGGCCATTGCGCAAGCCGACTGTGTCATTGCTGGGCCTCAGGGAAACCTCGAACATTTTGTGTGGCTGACTAAGCCCTGATTCGAAGCTGGCTTCTCGGAATTTGTGCTCAAGGGTTGTGGGCATCGTCCGATGCCACGAAATAGCGTCGCGCTCGCGCGGCCGTGTAGGGAGGCTTCGGATGAACAAGCAGACGATCGCACTGCTCCGGACTTCGTTCGCTGAGATCGCGCGTCGTCGGCCGGATGTGGCCGCTGTCTTCTACAAACGACTGTTCGAAGTCGCGCCCGATCTCAGGCCGATGTACTCGCCTTCGCTGAAGGAGCAGCAGAAGAAGCTGAAGGCTTCCATGGTACAGCTCGCGCAGTCCGAACAGTTGCCTGAGCAGCTGGCGTGGCTCGGTGAGCGTTACACCGATGACGGGCTTAAGGCTGCTCACTACAAGATCGCGGGGGATACGCTCCTGTGGACGTTCCAGCATGCGCTGCAGCAGAACTTCACGAAGCCGATCCGCGCTGCTTGGGCGGAGGCTTACAACATCATCGCGAAGAAGATGATCGCGGCGGATGCGCGAGACACGGCGAAGCCTGCTGCTGAGAGCGGCCAGGCGCGCAAGCCGGTCGTGCGGCGGGTCAAGCGCACTGCTACGACGACTGCAGCTGAAAGCGGCAAGCGCAAAGCGGCACGACGGCCAGTTCGTAAGCCTGCTCGGCGCACGACGCGCGCGAAGTAAAAACACACTCTTGAGGTAACCGTAACCGTGGACGATTCTCTCTGTCGCCCACGTCGACGGTTACGGTTACGACGAGAGTTAGTACGTCTTGCAGTATGCTGGGACGCCCGCCGGGACTGCTGCCATCCAAGGGGAGGGCTGGTTCCAGCTGTGGTCTTTCATGAACTGCCAAGCCGCTTGCTGCAGGTCGCCGGGTGCTCCGCAGTGGCCGCCGCCGTGATCGCAGTTGATCACGAAGCTGCCGTGCGACTTGGCTGCCATGTCGAACGACATGCTGGTGTTCGCGAAGTCGACGATCACGACGTCTTTGCCGGCTGCGCCGTGCATGGTCATGACCGCGGGCTTGTGCTCGCTCTGCCAAGGCTGAGGGAAGACCGAGCCGCCCGAGTTGGGTGCGACGGCCGCAAGGTAACTGGAACGGACCATCGCCATGCAGCCGCTCTGCAGACCACCGGCGCTGCAGCCGGTGGAGTAGATGCGGCGAGCGTCGATGCCGTGGTTTTTGACGCCACACGCGACGATCTGATCGGCCGCGTTGAAGTCGGCCATGTTGTGCGCGCCGGTGCCGGAACAATCGCCGCCGCCGCCGCCTGATTGGCTGCCGTTGAAAGCTGCGATGATGCCGCCCGCAGCGACCACTTCGTTGGTGCCGGCAAAGGTGCGCGACTCGGCGGCGCTGCTGCCGGTGCCGTGCCAGTAGAAGACGATCGGTCCGCCGCCACCAGCTGCACCCGCTCGGATCTGGACGCTCTTGTGACCGCCGATCATGATCGTGCCGTCGCGAAACTCGGGGCACTCGCCGGAGACCTCTGGGATCGTCGGCGTCCCGCCGGTGGCTGCCATGATGGTGTTTTCGACGGCCGGGGGTGGTGTCGCGGGCGCGCCGGGAATACCTGGTGCAGCGCCTCCAGGAACACCAGGTGCTGCGCCGCCGGGAGCTCCGGGTACGCCGCCTCCGGGGACTCCGGGTGCGGCACCGGGAACGCCAGGGGCTGCGCCAGGCACACCAGGTGCGGCGCCTGCGGGGGCTACGGGTGCGGCAGTTTGCGTAGGCGAAGGCGTGGCAGGCTGGATGACTGTCTTCGTGACGACCGGAACGCTGCTCGCCGGCGTGCGCGTCACGAACAGATCTTCCATGGCTGGAGAGCCGGCGACTCCTACCACTCCGGGGCCACCGGCGTTTGGCGCGTTGGCCTCGGACCCGCAGCCAGTAGCGATAAACAACAGCAGCGTTACTGTGTTTCTAACCTTAGTTTCATGGCTGTGCCGCATCGTCCAATCCTCCGAGTCATCCGGCAAACGAGTGCAAGACATACGCGGGAACTGGGGAACTCGGGATATCCGGTCTATTAATAATTGCTATCAATGTTAGATCGACGCAGCCGTTTGTCCTCGATTGAGGCAGTGGCCGCCGGCAATCGTTGGTGGTGCCCTCGGCGTTGGAGGGCGCTTGCGGTGACTGAGTGCGTCATCTGGCTGTCCCTACGCATGGTTCCAGATCGAGGTCGCTGCTGCGCTCGTGGTAAAGCTCGACGCCACGGTGGCCACGATGGCGATGAAACACTTCGTTTTGATCTACGAGTTCAGTCCCGACTTTCTGAGCCGACGCTTGGCGTTTCGCGCTGAGCACTTGGCTTTGGCGCGCGCATCGGCGGCGCGCGGCGAGTTGCAGCTCGGCGGCCGACTCGAGGACGAGCCGACCGGACTGGTGTTGTTCAAAGCCGAATCGGCAGCGCTCGTCGAACAGTTTGCGCAGAGCGATCCGTACGTGATCAACGGCGTCGTCCAGAGTTACCGCATCCGCGAATGGACGACTGTCGTCGGCCGCGATGCCATGAACAAGCCTGCCCCCTAACGGGTTCGAACGACGAGAACAGCTCTGTTGCCGCGCGTTTGTCGGGGTTGCCCGGGCGCTTACCCGTAGCGTTGAAAATCGTACCCGATGCGCTCGGTCACGGGCTGATTCATCGAGTCCGCGGCACTGGGTGTGCAAGGCGGAGGATGAACGTCATGAGCCTGGCTTCCCGAGTAGTTTGGATTTCGATGTGTGGTCTGTTGTCGAGCGCAGCTTGCGCGAATGAGCTGCCCGACGCGGCGGATGATAACAAGGCGGCCGCTGGCTCGCCCGCGTCTCCAGTTATCAGCCAAGTCACGGCGGGCTCGGCTTCAGCGCCGGCCGCTAGCAAGCCGACCAATACGCCCGTGACGACGCCGGCAAGCTCGGGCACCACGGGCACAACGTCCCAGCCCAGTCAGTCCCCGAACGCGCCCGCAGCTACGAGCGGCGGCACCGGTGGCTCGGCCGCGCCTGCGAAGCCTGCCGCTAGCAGCGGCAGCGCTGGCAGCGGCGGATCCGTGGCAGCGCCTGCTACACAGGCAGGGTCAGCGGCTCCCCCCGCAGCTGGTAGCGGCGTCGCGGGCGCCGAAGCGCTGCCCGACCTCGGAGAGATTTTGCCCCCGCTCTCGACCCCCGAGACGCGCGTGCCGTCACCTGACAACCCTGCAGAGTGCCCTGCCGTCGCACCGGAGAATCCGATCGGCGACTGCCTGGGGCTGCCGATCTACCTAGAGTGCAACTACGGCACCTACTTCTGCGTGTGCGACTGGTACCACTGGCTCTGCGCCGGCTGAGCGCATGCCACCGAGCCGGCACAGCGACAGCGTTCGCTGCGCCGCTCGACGCGCTGATCCACCGAAACCGCAAACGGAGCTCGGGTGCGGTTGCGTGCATTGACAGTAGGGCACGTCACACGCTCACGCATGAGCGACAAGAGCGCACCGGGCCGAGCGAGTGTGCAGAGAGGCACTGCGAGCAGCGCTTCGAACGCCTTCGCGCGCGCGAGTGAGTGGGCGGAGCCTCCGACGCGAAGCGCTCGCAAGGACATCCCGTGCCTCGGAACGCGCAGCGCTTCTAACGGCCGTCGCGTGGGCGAGCAGGCGCCGCGGATGGGCGCCCGAGGTGTAGTCAGAGCACGCTTAGTCGCGACGTAAGAACGAGCTTCTTGCGGCAGCGGCGTCTGATGAGGGCGAGTGCTGCTGCCGTGGTGAACGCGAGCCAGTGGGTGGGTGTGGTGGTCCGGGGCGCGAGGACTGTGCAGCCGCCGCTGTCAGCTTCAGCGGGTTTGGGCTCGCTGACCCCTGCGTCATCACTCGGCTCGGGCGTCGACTCGCACTGCTCCTTCGAGCTGGCGATGCACAAGTCCGGACGCGCGCTGTTACCAGCGTTGGCTGTGTTGTAGAGCACGACATGCGCAGTATCACCGGCTTCGAGCTCCACCTGCAGCTCGCGGCGTCGCTCCAAAGGCGCACGCTCGACCTGTGTAATTCGCCCATCGTGCTCAACAGCGATCATCAGCTGGAGGTTCTCGACGTTGGCGTCGTCCGGCAGCTCGGCGCTCGCGCTGACGCTGTCAGCTGCAGCCAGCTTCAGCGCGTAGTAACGCGCGGCGAGCGGAAAAACGCGCACTGCGTCGTCTTGGAACCCCGGCTCGACATCGCGTTCCTTCAGCGTGGGCAGCTCGACTGCGTTGGCGTAGCCGCGTTCGGGCTCGGCGCGTTCGCCGGTGAATAGGTTCCACTCGACGAAGCTACTGTACTGGTCCGCGATGCTGCTGCCTTCTTCTTTCAACGCTGCGTCCAGCGCGATCGGCCACTCGTCGCCTGTGTCGGCGAGGATCTCGAACATACGGCGCAGCACATCGCGGCCAGCGCGCTCCTCGACCAGCTGGAAGAACACACCACCCGAATAGATAATGGGATCGACGCCGGTGGGACTTTCGGCGAGCGAGCTCTCAGGCCGATCGAAATAAGGCTTCGCTTGCCGCTCGACATCGCCAGCTTCCGGGTCGAAAGCCTCCGACGCCCAGACGGCTGTGCCTTCCGACAGCCAGCCACTGACCGCAGTCGAATAAGCCAGTTGCACCGCGTGAAAGAACTCGTGACTCGACACGAGCCGGATCGCCAGCTCGAGTGTCGCGTAGCCTTTGTTCTTGAAGTCGTTCTCCAAGAGCATGTAGCCGCCGCACGGCTGCGCGCTACACGTCGTGTCGCGCTTGAACTGCCCGTCTGCGCCCGCGTTCGGGAAGTCGAGCAGGTACACGTCGAAGCGCTCGTCGCCACCGTGTTCGCCCGGCACAGTTCCGTCGCGCACAGGCTCGCGGTAACCGAGCTCTTTGTAGAACTCGAGCACGCGATCGAAGTCGTCCGCGACGCGCGCGACGTAGTCGGGCGTGTCGTCGTCGTCGAGGTCATCGCCCGGTACCGCATGCCGGCCTCCGGACGTGTAGTGCACACGGAAGAAGCCCGCCTTTGAGTCGTACTTCTCGATGCGATCGGTCGCGTCGAAGTACGGAGGCTCGGTTGCGAGCCCGGGCAGCGGCCGCAGCTCGGCGATCAAGCCGCCGACGTGCCGGTGTTGATCGTCCAGCGCAGCTTCGCAGCCCTGCAGCCATGCGCTGCAGCCGAAGGTCAGCATCGTCAGCATCGTCCGGGTCGTCAGCGTGGCGGCGCGCATACTCACCTCAGTCGATGAAGGCCCAGCGCAACGTCAGGTGACCGGCGCCGGACGGGGTCGGCACCATCCCAGTGTCGTCGCAGATCTGCTGCCGATCCGGCAGGTAGTAGGTCATGACCTCGAGCTTCACGTGACGCTTCTTCGGGCGATCGACTTCGATGATGTACACGTTGTGCGTCATCTCGACGCACGCCATGTAGGACCAGAAGCTCGACAGCACCGTGGTCGCGCTGCCGATGCCCGCATCCGCGAGGAACGTACAGTCCTCGGAGAAGTATTCTTCGGCGCGCAGCTCCAGATCGTCGGGCACCTCGTCGACGCTCTCGAACTTGGTCTCCGGTGCGGTGCGGCCGGCTTTCACCCAGCCGGGGCCCGACACGCCGCTGTTCAAGCGCAACACGAAGCGACGTGCGGCGATGTCCCAGTCGACTGACTCGAACGCATCTTCGTCGTTGACCTCGACCAGCTTGAGGCCGTCGTCGGTGAACTTCAGGTAGACGAACGACTCGATCGGTGAGAGTGCTCCGCCCGTGGTGTCGACCTCGGTCAGAAAGCCCTCGTCCTGCGCGTCGTTGATCACTTCGGCGTCACTCGGCTCCTGGTCGAACAACGTCAGCTTGGTGACTGACTCGTCGGTACAGGCGACCTCGTGCGGTTCCTGAGGAACGTCGGTCTCGGTGGTCTGCTCGCCTTTGCTGCTCCCACCATCGTCGCCACCGCAAGCGACGACCGAGCACCAACAAAGCGATAGGATAAGGGGTAGCGCGCGGGTGGATCTCATCTCGACGTGGTTACTACAGGAGGCTACGCAGTCAAAATGCGTTCAGATGTCATAATGCGTGCCCCATCCAGCGGCCAGGCGAGCATCTCCCTGATTTGTGTAGTCATTTGCACTTTTCAGGCGCTGACAGCTGCGGCCCAGACCACCGAGCCCGCTCCGGCCCGTCCGATTGAGCAATATCGTAACGCTGGTGACATGATGTCGGTCGAACGGACCGGGTCGATGGCGTCGGGCATGACCTCCGTGGAGCTGCAGGGTGGTGGCCATGTGTTCCACGCGCAGATCGATCGCCACGCCATCGTGCAGGTCGGCGAGGGCATCGAGATCGCTGACGTCCTCCGCCGCGAGCGGCTGCAGCTCGTGCGGGCGTTGAGTCAGCCTGCGCGCCTGTATTTGGTGGCTGCTGAAGCGGAAGATGGACTGCAGATCGCGAGTCGACTGACTGCGGCAAACGGCGTGACCAGCGCCGTGCCGGACCTACATCTCGCGCGCACGCGGCACGCCATCGATATTCCGCCAGATGATCCGCGCTATCCGGGGCAGTGGTACCTGAAGCGGCTCAGCATCGAAAAAGCCTGGGCGTTGAGCACGGGCGATGCGAATACCAAGGTGGTCGTGATCGACGATGGTTGCGACATGGACCACCCCGACCTGCGGGACAAATTCGTAGGCGGTCGTGATGTGATCGACGAAGACGACGACCCCAGTTATGCGCCCGATCTTCCGAACAATGCGCACGGAACGCAGTGTGCTGGGCTTGTCGGCGCCAGCACTGACAACGGCGTCGGCATGGCTGGTGTGTGCCCCGAGTGCAGCTTGCTGTGCGTGCGTCTGTTGCCTGCGACTGAGGACAAAGGCGTGCCGGTGAGCGCGGACATCGCTGCGTTCGACTATGCGTTCGAGCAAGGGGCGAGTGTGGTGTCTAACAGTTGGGGGTTCTCGGAGTCGCAGCCGGTGCCGGCACCGCTGCGCGCGGTGGTCGAGAAGCTCCACAATGATGGGCGCGACGGGCTCGGAACCTTGGTCGTGTTCGCAGCGGGCAACGAGAACCGTGTGATCGCGAGCAATGAGCTGGCTGCGATACGCGGCGTGCTGACCGTGGGCGCGATCAACACGTTGGATGAAGCGGCCCAGTTCAGCAATCGCGGCGCGAGCCTAGGTGTCGCGGCGCCTGCCGGCACGATCACGACCGATATCTCGGGAGCGGATGGCGAGAACGATGGCGACTACACCGATCTGTTCGGTGGCACCTCTTCGGCGTGTCCCGTGGTGGCAGGGGTTGCCGGTTTGGTGATGAGCGCGCGCAAAGACATGAGCGCAGCCGATGTGCTTGCGCTGCTGGAAGACACCGCGCGTCGGGCGCCGTTCGCCCAGCCCGGTAGTGATGGACATGACGTAACTTATGGTTACGGCATCGTCGATCCTGCAGCCGCGCTGCGCAGCGCGCTCGGTGTGGAAGCGGAACCCGAGCCTGAAGACCAGGCCGATGCGGGCGCGGCCGATAGCAGGGACAAAACCAAGGACTCAGGCGGTTGCGCCGTCGCGGGGGATGCTCCGGACACGCTGCTGCTCGCGGGCATCGCGCTCTCGGTCTGGGCGCTGCGACGTCGACGGTCGCAGTCATAGATTTTTGTCAGAAGAAGAAGGCCGGCAAGCTTCGACGCTGATTTTTGCGCGCGGAGCAGCTGCTGGTTGTGGTTGCAGTTACTGGGCGGCGTCGGAGGTGCTGGCCCTGTCTGCTGCTCTTAGCTGCAGGACTGCACACGTGCCGCGTGGGTTGGCCGGTGCGATCTGGAGTTGTGCGCCGATGCGCGTCATGCGTTGCTCGATGCTGAACAGGCCGAAGCCGCGGGTCTCGCTGCGCGTTGCCGCGAAGCCGCGACCGTCGTCTTGCACGCGCAGCTCGACCAGGTTGTCGCGCGCCTGCGCCGACACGCGGATGCAGGTCGCCCCTGCGTGTTTGATCGCGTTCGTGATCAGCTCGCTTACCGAGTGAAACACCGGCTCGCGCCAGCTGCCTGGGATCGCGTGCCACGGCCCCGCGCTCTCGAAGCGTGTCTGCACGCCGAAGCGCTCTTCCGTGCGCGCCAGCAGCCACTCGATCGCTTCGGCGAGGCCTAGGTCGTGCAGCACAGGTGGACTGATGCGGGTGGTCAGCTCGCGCGTGCTGGACATAGCGTCGCCCGCGAGCGTGTGCGCTTCGGTGACGAGCGCGTGCAGCGTTGGCTCGTGCGCGCGCGAGAGGGCGCGCTCGAGCTGCAAGCGACACGCGTACAGCGTTTGGCCCACGTCGTCGTGCAGCAGCTCACCGATGCGCGCGCGCTCGGCCTGCTCGGTCTGCAGCAGCTGCGCCGACAGTTCTTCGAGCTTGGCCACGTACTTAGCCTTCTCACGCTCGCTCGCGAGGTGCAGCGCGAGCGCGCGCCGCGTTTCGTCCCAGCGCCGCGTCGCAAACCAGGTGAGCGCGCTGATCGCGATGAATGAGGTCAGCAGCAGATCGTCGAGCTGCAGCCACTCCCAGCGCAACATCGCGGCGGTCACATGCTCGGCCCGATCGGTGCCGACGCACACCAAGCCACCGCACAGCACGACGAACGCTGCGAGCCAAGCATCGCGCGTTGCTCGACTCGACCGCGCTCGCTCGCTCATTCGAGGCCTTGCAGTTGCTTGCTGGCGAGCGCGACCAGCGCCGCGCGATTGTCTACGCCCAGCTTGCGAAAGATGCGCGCGCGGTAGGTGTCGACCGAGCTCTTGGTGATGCCGAGCTCGTCTGCGATCTGCCTGCTGGTTTGACCTTGGATCACGCCCTGCATGATCTCGCGCTCGCGTGCGCTTAGGGTCAGCGCGTCACTCTCCTGCTCGGACGTCACAGTCTTGGCGCTCGACACGTCGCCCGCATGCAGGCGACGGATCGCGCCGAGCAGCTCGCTCGAGCCGGTGCGCTTGCCCAGATAGGCATGCGCGCCAGCGGCGAGCGCGGCGCGGACGTAGTGCGGGTCCTCGTACATCGAGAGCACCAACACGCGCGTGCGTGGACATTGCTCGCGCATGCGCCGGATCGCGGACACGCCGCCGAGTCCCGGCATGCGCATGTCCAACAATGCGACGTGCGGCTCGCAGCTGGTAGCGGCGGCGATCGCGGCTTCGCCGTCGGCGCTCTCAGCTACAACGCGCATGTCAGGTTGATCCGCGATCATGCGGGCTAAACCCTCGCGAACTACGGCGTGATCGTCGGCGATCAGGATACGAATACGGGACATGATGGATTGCCAGCGAGCCTAGCAAAGTTGCAGCGTGGATCGAGCGCACGCGCTAGGGACTGTCCCTGAGTAATCGACTGAGCGGTTTGCGTTGGTTTTTCCTCGGGTTGCCCGCGAAAAACGCAGGCATCGTGGTTCTATGTCGAGGCTTTTCGCGGGCACGCCGGCGGAAAAGCGGCGTGAAAAGCGACGCGTCGGATCATTCAGGGACAGTCCCTAGTCACGCGTCTGTAGTGTTTAGCCTGACAAAGCTCGCGTGGGGCATTGCAGCACGGTCCGCGGCGTGCAGCTCACCGCATTTTTAGAAGCGTTATCGGTCGCAACCGCTCGGCGGAAGCGGCCTCAGTGAGTGTATCTCAGCTTGGCGCTAGTCGCCTGCGCGGCAACACACGTGCCGGCGCGCCGGAGGCTGCGCCGCTTGCCGTGACTCCGCCGCTCGCCGAGCCAGCGGCGCCGCAGCCGCCAGCTGCACCCAGCGTTAGAAGTCGAGCGTCAAGGTCGCCATCATGGTCCGGGGTGTCGCCGCCGTGTTGTGTACAGCCGTCGAAGCTCGTCCCTGACCGGGCTGCAAACTCCAGTTGGAGACGAAAAATGCCAACCCGTCCGCGTATTGCAGGCCCAGCACGTTATACATGTCGATCGCGAGCTCGATAAACCGATACCGGAAAGACACCTGGGCATTCAGAACGTTGTTGGTCGGTGCCATGATGCGATCGTTCACGTGTCGCCCCCCGAGCAGCGTGTAGCCGATCCCGACTCGCCCGGTGAGCGGTGCATCGTTCACCCGCAACAGCGTGCCGTTGGCGTTGACGTCGGTGCGCCAAAGATAGGCCGGCACCTCGGGCACGTAGTGCGACGTGCCTGCGACCAGGGTGTCGAACGTCGCTGTTTGCAGCGACAACGCGGTCGACACGAGAAGCCACGGCGTCGGTCGCGCAAGGAGAGAGCCCACGATTCCGCGACGCGTGCTTGCTCTCTGCGTCTCGAATCCACCCGAGTCCACCGCGAAGACCAGCTCGTTGGCCACGTCGGTTTGAAATGCGGTAACGGTCGTCGTGAATCGTCCTTGTCCGACGACGGACCGAAAGCCCGCTTCGACGCTCATCACCTGCGAGTACGGCGAGCCAATCTCGCAGGGCGGCAACTGTCTGGTCGTCGCCACGACCGCAGCGTTGCACAACGTGAGGCTTATCGCGCTGAGTGATCTGAACCCTAATCCTGCGGAAACCACCGGGACGAACGCAGGGAGAGCCTCGTAGGCAACCGTTACACGAGGCGAGGGCGCTACACCCGCGACGCTCATCTTCGAGCCCCGAAGAGCACCGTCTGGGACGGGAGGGAGCACCCCAGAGAGTTTGTTGTCGATCGCTACGTCGAGGAAGTCCACGCGCATGCCTCCCGACACGCGAAGGTTCTTCCAGAGGCGCACGTCCAGATCTACGTAACCAGCGACGTCGAGCGTGCTCAAGCCGTAGCGCGACCGGTAGTCCCACGGGTTGAAGTTTGCGGGGTTGACCAGGTTCTTGCCCTGGTTCGTGTGTCCGAGGCGAATCGAGACGCCTGGTTCGGCGACCACTTCAAGGAAGTTCCCGAAACGAAGGGGCGAGGTGTGGAAGCTGGCGGTCGCACCCGCTGCAGTCTCTACGTTGGCGAGCTCCCAGAGATCACCCAAGCTAGCGAGCTGCGGCTGGAGGTTCGAGCTGTTGAGATTGCCTGTGTAGTTCTGGCGCGAAAGGAAGTTGGTCCACATGAACCAGGGGGCGATCGCAAAGCGTCCGCCTTCTTTCGCCACGTGGTCGAGCTCAGCGCCGAGGATGACGCGCCCCGTGGAAACACCCTGCGCCGGTAGGGCGCACGCAGCCGTGGTGCAATACGCTGGGTAGTACGCGTTGTAGTGCGGATACGTGTCGTAGAACCCGATTCGCCCGGCGTCCACGTCGTCCTGGCGGACTGCACCCGGCAGCTCACTCTGCGTGGCATTTGCCGCTGCGAAGACGCGGAGATGGTCGGCGTCAGTGAGGTCGACGCCGTACTGGGCGTTGACAGATGCCGACTTCGACGCGCGATTCTGCCCGAAGCCTTGCGTCTGACGCACCGCGAACGCAGCAAAGGTCTCGTCGTTTGCCTCACGAGGCGCGGCGATGGCCAGGACTCGGGCCTGTCCGAAGGAACCGTAGGTCGTCTTGAGGCGATAGCCGCGCGCTGCAACGGCCAGGTCGAACAACGCACTCCCCACGATGGCCGCGTCGCCCTGTCGCGGATCGTAAGGACCCTCGAGCACTCGGATGCTGTTCACGACCTCTGGGATGATGAAGTTGACGTCGGCGTAGCCTTGCCCGTGAATGTGAAGTGGAATGTTGATCGGAATCTCACCGATCTTCATTTCGATCCCCGAGCCGTTGTCGAGGTCGAAGCCGCGCAGGTAGACGTCGTTGCCGAGTCCCTCGCCATCCTCGTGGTCGACGAAAAAACCTGGGGCCGCGGAGAGCATTTCACTGGTGTGCTGGCGAGGCGAAGCGGTCAGCGTGTCGCGGTCGACGCGGATGTCTCCGATCCCACGCGGAGAGGCCCACGCGATGCGATGCACCTTGGCAGCCGCTCCATACGACGCGTCTTTGTCTGCCGGGTCTGTTTCGGGCGGTTGTTCGGGTGGGGGCGCAGCTGTTGGCGGCGTGACGGGCGGCGTGGCTGGTGTCGTGGCAGCTAGTTCCGTGGCGCTCGGCGCTTCGGGCGGATGAAAGACGACGACGTATTCGATCCGAGATCGGAAGGGGCGCCCGTCACGCGAGGAAGGCGAAAACTGGGCCGTCTTGACGGCATCGATCGCCGCGCGCACGAGCGCGTCGGGCGAGCCCTGCGGCATGCGCAGGACCTCGACCGCTGATTCAACGGCACCGGCCGCGTCGACGACAACGTGCAAGGTGACTTGTGCCTCGGTAGGCAGTACGCCGGCTGGGAACGAAGGATACTGCACGACGATGGGCGCGATAGGCTCCGCCTCGACGAGCTGTGCGGCAGCTGTCCGAGCGAAGAGCGCAAACGCCAGAAGCGCGGACCATCGGCCCGCGCTTCGTGCAATCCCAATCACTTGAAGATCAAACTTCACCGACCGCTACATTATGGTCCATTGACCGTCGTTCAAACCCTCTACTGATTCGTCATCCGGCGAGTTCGAGGTGAAGGGATAGATGACATTGTCCGTTGTAGGCGTGATGAACATGATCATCTTGCTTTCACCCGGCTCGATCGGATCGATCCTCGCGGGCATGTCCGCATCATCTTCCGCTACCGAATCGCCGTCGTCTCCGTCAGGGGTCGAACCCGGGAAACAGGTCACCTTGGGGCACCTGTCGGGCACGTTCGGGTATGCCTCCAAGACGCTGGCACAGCCGACCGCAAAGCCGTGAGGCTTGGTGCCTTCGTTCGTTAATTTCAGCGTGACCGCCGTATTGTCCTGTGTACTGATCACGGTCCTCGAGAAGCCGGTGTCGGTGACCTTCAACTCGATAGTCATGTTGCCGCCCGTCAGGCCGTCGGCGTCGGGAAAGCACATGCCTCCTGCGAACGGGTCTTCGTCATCATCGTCATCGACGTCACCGTCGCTGTCGGAGGAGCCGCAGGCCAAGAGTGCGAGGCTCGCGAGGGCGACGAGCGCCCGCTTGATGCGAGACGTCCGAGGGATGTGCGGTCCGTGCCGATGTTTCATGCCGCGAGGATAGTGCGCGCTTGTGGGATGAGTGTAGCGTATTACACGACGTCACGACATTCCCGCAGCCACATGCTGAGAGCCACGTCGCACGCCTTGCCTCATGCGGCGAGATCGCACCGTCACTGGAGGGAAGTCCTTGCCGTGAGTCAAATGCAGATGCTGGCCTGGTCGCTCGGTAAGAGCGGGACTGCCGCGGAGATCATGCGTGCGCTCCGAAGCCTGCATGTGTGCGCTCGCATCGAAGCGCTCAACGGCACTGGCGCCCCTTTCAGTTTAGACAGCACGCATGCGGACTTGCGAGCAAATCACTCTTGCTCGCGGAACGCGCTATCGAGGAGCCATGAGACCGATCAGCGAAACGCCCACGTCGAGCGCCGGGATGATGCGAAGCTGAGCGCAACCGGGGATGCGCGAGCTCTTCGCGATTTGCTGCCCGCGGCCCTCTTCTCAACACGTTCGTGAATGGCATCGTGGTGCTCGCAGCACAGGCGAACTATCGCTTGATCGATGAAGTGACGTTGAGCGTGCGTGCGCAGACGGTCTTGAACCGCAAGCTCGAAGCGTTCGGCGCGCTCGCCAATCCGGCAGAGGTGCTGCCGAACACCATCAGCCCAGGCTCGCGGTTCAGCTTTGGGCTGGTGTCGTAAACTAGGATCCGCGCTGACTTCAGGGGCCGCGGCGCAGCAGAGCCTCGAGTGCTTCTTCAAGCGCTCGAGGCTCGTTGTGCACTTGGATCAGACTGCCGAGCGCGAGGTTCGCGACGGCCACGCCCATCGCGACCATGCGCGAGCGTAGGCCGATGTGCAGGCCGGTTTGCGCGCGATGGCCGAGCACCCAGCCGGTCAGCTCCACGCGGCAGACTGAGTCGTAGTTGTCCATGGCGAACCAGTTGTGGAAGCCGTGGACCTTGCCGCCGATGGCGTACAGCGGCTCGGCCTGCTTCATGAGCAGCTGTGACATCGGCTGGGTCATGAGGCCGCGCACTTCGGTCATGTACAAGCGAGGCGCGAGCACCCAGTAGACAATCGCTCCGCGTCCGGTGTCGAGACGCACTGCATCTCGTGGCGGCGTCAGCAGATTGGATGCGGAGGATGGAGCGAGTGGCACGCCCCCACAGTATGCCCTGCTCTTCAAAGCCGTACACGTGCCCGTGCCCGTGCCCGTACACGATCTTTCGTGATTCTGTGGGCGCGGTGAGCGACGCACGGGAACGCGTACGGGCACGGGCACGGGCACGCGTACGGGAAGAGTTCTTCGCGAAAGCAAAGGGCGCTGCGCTTTGCGCGCAACGCCCTTTTCACGTGCAAGTGTATCGTTCAGCCCGCGTCTGCCTCATCCACGCCGGCGTCCGATTCGTCCGTGCCGTCCGCTGGCTTGCTGCACGACTGCTCCGGGATCTCTACGAACATGCTTTCGGTGATGCAGCCGGGGCGCGCGGACGAGATGATTCCGCACTTGCCCTGGTCGTAGTTGCAGCAACCTTGCATGTCGCCGCCCATGCCTCCGCTCACGGCTGGACACTGCGGGTCGGGCTCGGCAGGCAGTGCACACTCCGCCGCAAACTGTGCGGACGTGCTCTTTGCGCCGCACTTGGGTTCGCCGTTGACCTCGATGCAGCACGGGATGACGCACGGATTGTTTGGGTACTCCGGGACAGTACAGGTCTCATCGCCGCACTTGAACGGACTTGCCGGTGGGTCTTCCGTGCACTCCATCGCGGGCGGGGTCGTGGTGCTGCCGCCGCTGCCGCTGCTGGCAGTCGAGCCGCCGCTGCCGGCTTTGCTGCCACCTGTCGCGCCGCTGCCGCCCGTTGCGCCGCTGCCGCCCTTGCCAGCGCCGCCATTGCCGTCGCTCCCTTTCCCGCTCGTGCCTGCGCCCCCATCGGTCTTCACTGCATCTTCGAGGGTGCCGTCCGAATCATCGCCGCAGGCGCTCGCGATGCAGAGGAGCCCGACTACGAATGGAACGACGTGACGCGGCAGTAGCGATCTGAACATGAGTGGATCCTTGCGAAATGATGAAGTGAATATGGCGAAACGGGCGGCACTCAAGCATCGCCATCCCCGTGCTGCAATAGGCTTACTTTTGCCTATGCTGTGCGTGCCAAGCGCGTAGCTGCACTAGACAAGGATGACTACGGCAAGTTTGCTAACAGAACGCGATCACCTGCTCCGATGAACGCCAGCGTTTGCATGCGTGGGGCGAAGCACGCGCTGGTGCCCGCACTTGCTGCGCACTGCCGATCGCGCTACCCAGCCTGTCTATGTTTTTTAAGCGCGCGATGAAGCCTCCGGCGCCGAGCACAGGCGCAGATGTTTTGCGAGACGTAGTGCAGTTGGAGATGAAAGGCGTCGATCCGGAGAGCGCGCGCATCGTAGTGGCTGTCGCAGGTCTGCTCGCGAGCGTCGCGCATGCCGATCGTCGCTATACGGCTCAAGAGAAGGCGTATATGCACGATGCGTTGCGTCGGCTCGATGGTCTGACTGCCGAGGGCGCGGACGCAGTGTGTGCGGTGATCGAGAAACAAGGCATCACGATCGGCGCGCACAATCCGCAAGCCTTTACGCGCGAGCTGCGCGAGCGCACCGATGTGGAGCTGCGGCGCGAAGTGTTGGAGGTGCTGGTCGACCTCGCTGCAGCCGATGGTGAGTTGAGCTTGTCCGAGACCGACCTGCTGCGACGCACGTGCGCGGCGCTTGGCCTCGACCCGCAGGATTACTTGTCAGCGCAGCAACGTCATCGCGACAAGCTGAGCACGCTCAAGTAGCGCGCGCCGTCAGAAATGTAGCTCTAACTCTGCGGGCTCGAGCGCATGGCTTTGACCTAGCGTGGGCGGGCTATAGCGCTCGAAGCGACCGTTCTTCCAGACGAAGAAGCGCAGCTGCTCGGCTTCGAGCTCGCTCTCGAAGCTGAAGCGTGCCTTGCGTGCGCGGTTGTCCGCGGTGAGCTCGAGCACCTCGATGCGCATGCCCTCGAGGGCGATCTGCTCGTGCTCGCGCATGGCGATGCGGCGGTCGCGGTAGAGCTCCATAAACGGCGTGCTCAGGATCCCATCTGCATATTCCAGCTCGAGCTCGTTTGCCGCTGTGCGATGCACGGTGATGTGCTCGGGGCCGAAGCTGAGCGCGCGAAAGCGGCGCGGCAGCGGCTGTTCCGCGATGCGCAGCGACAGCTGCACGAGCTTGACGGCGAAGTAATCGGGCGCGTTCACGAATACTACGTCGCGACCTGCGCTGTCTGCGTCGAGCGCGCTGCGTGCCGCTTGCAGCGGCGAGGTCACCGCGATGCTGCAGGTGCTCAAAGGCAAGACCAGCGGCGAGATCAGCGCATGCGTGAAGAACACCAAGCCTCCGATGCCTTGCGAAAAGTGCAAGAGCCGTGTGGGCGCGCGGTTGCCGAGCTCGACGACGTGCAAGTGCCAGAGCTGCGCGAGCATGCCCATCGCGCCCAAGCTCGTGAACAGCAGCTGACGGTTGTGCGGGTAGGTCGATGCTGCGGGCACGAGCGACGCGAGCGCGCCGAGCAGCCAGAACTGTGCGACGCGATCGCGCCGGATCAGCGGCCAAAACGCGACCGCCAAGCAGGCGCAGAACACGCACGCGAACAGCCACATGACGTGCGCCCAGGTCGCGGGCCAGACCGAGTAGAGCTCCGCGGGTGGCGCGAGGAACTGGCCCAGCACGAGCACGGGCGCGCGCTCGAGCAGCGCGAGCACATAGGCGAGCGGATCGCGTGCGGGATCGATGTACAGGCCAGAGCCGATCGCTCCGAAACCGGCGCGCGTGTACAGCGCGCGCCAAACCACGGTGATGGCGAGGTAGGGTGCGATCAGGAGCAAGCGTCGCGGCCAGCTCGTGCGTTCTACACACAAGGCGTGCGCGCACAGGTAGCCTGCGATCGCAGCCGCAGATTCGCCGGAGCCGAGCGCTGCGGCGTACAGGGCGTACGCGAACAGCTGCTTCGGGAGCGCTGCGTGCTTGCGAGCCTGGAGGTGGGCCGTCAGACACAGGACAGACAACAGCGCCGTGATCAAGCTGTGGCGATTACAGATGTAACCGACCACGAAGCCATGTGTGTGATCGACCGCAAAGAGCAGCGCGGCGAGCCCGCCGGCCACGCCGCCCAGAGCGGCGCGGTACATGCTCGTGACTGCGAGCACGAGCAGCGCGAGCCAGAGCAAGCTGTGCAGGTGCATCAGCCAGGGCTGATCGGGCCAGAGCTGGAAATCGAGCCAGTGCGTGACCACACCGAGCGGGCGAAACAGCCTGATCAGCAAGCTGTCGTACGTCCACCAGGGTGCCCAGCCGTGCTCGATCTGCCAGTGCGTGTCTGCCGGATTGCCGTTCGCGAGGCCGTAGCCGCCGGCGTACAGCTCGAACAAACGCTTGGCGTCTGCGAGGTCCGAGTAGATGTAGCGACCGACGAAGTCGTCGAGGTAGAAGCCGAGCCCGAGGCAAGACGCCGAAAGCACGACCGCGATCAGCGCGAGCCACTGCGCCAGGCGCTCTTGCTGCAGAAAACGGACAAGTAAGCGGTCGAGCTTGTTGGGTAGCGGGTCGGACACGCGCGCCCTATTTCGAACGTGTTAGAAGGTGAGCAAGCCGGCGCGACCGCCGTACCACCACACCCACGCGCAGATCACGAGCCAAGCGATGCCGTAGACGAGCTTTACGCGCGTCCAGTAGCGCTCGATGCTCGTCTCCGAAAACGGCACGACCAGCGCGCCCGCGCTCACCGCTGCCGCCCACGGCTGCAGCACCAAGAGCGCATATAAGCTGCAGAACACCATCTGCACGCGCGCCAAGGTCAAGCTGCGTGCCTTGCCCAGCACCACACCGGTCGTGCGCACGCCTTCTTCACGGTCTTCGTCGGCGTCGCGCATGACTTGGATGGTCTCGAACACGCCTGAGAACAAGCCGAGCTGCAGGGCCATCAGCAAGCCGACGGTGCTGTCGAGCGGCGAGCCGCACAGCGGCATGGTGACGCCCCAGATGATCATCGCGAGGATGTCCAGGTACGGACGATGCTTGAGCTGCGCGGAGTACCAGAAGCAGATGCCGCCGCCAGCGACCAGCGGCACGAACAAGCCCGGGTCGTAGAACAGCGCGACTGCAGCGAGCAGCGCGACCAAGGTCCATTGCGCGAGCAGCGCCGCGCGCTTGTTCTCAGCGAGATAGCGCGACTTTTCGGCGTCCTTGTCGGCCGAGGCCAGGTCGATCTGGATGTCGATGTAGTCGTTGTTGAGGTACACGAGCGCGTTCAAGATGAACGCAAAGGCCGTGCGGATGACGATGTCGACGATCGGCAAGTGCAGTGCGACGGCGATCGAGCCCGCACCGGCCAGATTGGCCATTTCCAGCTTGCGAATGCGGTAGGCGACGACGCCTGCGATGATCCTGAGCGCTGCGAGCATGCGGGCACCTTCTATCTACGATCGGGCCCGCTGTCAGGCTTAAGCGGCGGTATGGATGTCGGCGCCGGCTGCGTACCGTCGCAGCTCTTCGAGAGAGCGTGAGATGTTCGTGAGGTCGCGTTCATGGCTGGGTCCGGCGAGATTCTCCAGCAATCCGAGCACGCGGCCCAGATTCTCGTAGCCGATTTCTGCTCGCTCCGCGCGCATCAGGAAGCGCTCCAGCGCGCCACGCCAGTGCTGCTCTGCGGCGGGGTCCGAGCCGTCCAACACCAGCTGGGCGGCGAGGTTGTGCAAGATCGCCAGCTCGAAGCCGACTCGGTACCATTCCTCGAGCTTTCTGACCTCTTCGGGCAAGGTCTGCAGGAGATGGTCGGTCACGGCGACCCAGGTGTCGAGATCTTGCTCGTCGCGGAGCTCGATCCAGGATGCGCCGAGGGACTCGATCAGGCCGCCGAGTGGGCCGTCCAGGTCGGCCGTGAAATTGCTGATCTCGTCGCGGTTGAACAGGCAGTCGGACACAGCGCGACCGGCTTCGAGCGCCATTTCGCAGGTCGGCAGGCGTGCGAAGACGTCGGAGTCGCTGGCTGGGTCGACCTCGTCTGTATCCACTGCTTGGACGCCGTCGCGGGTCGGAATGCGTAGCTGCTCGCGCGTGTCAGGCTCGTCGTCGTCAGAAGGCAGCGCTTCGTAGCCGCTGGCGGCTGCAGCGTCTGCCTCGGTGTCGAGTGTCTCCAGCTCATCGACGTAGGAGTAACGTGGGGGTGTGCGCTCTGCGGGGTCGATCGCGCGCAGCTCATCGAGGTAGCTTTGTTGGGGGGCGACGCTTGGGTAGGCGCCGGCAGCTCTTGGCTGCGGTTTTGCGTCCGCTTTGGCAGGCACGCTGGGCTCGATTTCAATCTCGTGCTCGTGCTCGGGGAGCGAAGTGAGGATGATGATCTGAGCCTTGGGGGTGGTGGTGGGCTCGGCGCTGTCGTCAAAGTCTGGGTGCGCGCCTGCGGGCGGAGGGGGCACGATCAGGGAGCTGGTGGAGACGGCAGCTGGTAGCGGCGGGACGCCGACCTTGCGCGCCGGAGCGGCTGTGGGCAGAGGCGGCACGTGGGTCGTGCGCGCGGGTGGGGCGCCGGGCAGCGGTGGCACGCTGATGGTCTTGGCAGGGGCTGCCGCTGTTGGCTGCTGTGACTGGGCCTTGGCTGCGTTGATCTGCGCGCTCGCTGCGTGGAGCGCTGTCGTCGCTCCGGGCGGCCGGGCGGAGGCGTTTGCGATCTTCGCGAGTGCAGCTGGAAGCGGCGTGTCGTCGGCGCGCTGTGCGGGGGTGATCGGGGCGTCGTCCGTCGTTGCGCTCGCGGGCGCGGATGACGCATGTGCGGCGTCTTCGGCTTGCGCGCTCGGCGCAGCTGCGTCGGTGGCTGAGAGGCCCGCCGACGCGCTCGTGGCTGCGGGCATGCTGTCTGCGGGAGCCGCTGCCGTGGTGAGCTCGGCGTGCGTGGATGGAGCGCTCGGCGCGGTTGCGTTAGCCTGCAGGCGTGGACCGGTGGCGGGTTCGGTCTGCGCGCTGGTGGACGAGGCTGCTGCTGCTGCGATCAGCTCGGGAGGAACGCGTGGTGCGCTCGGCACTGCAGCTGGCGGCGGTGGCGCGCTCTTAGGCGCGGGCGGCGGGGACGAGGGCGAAATCGCAGGCGCATACGATGCACCCGGCCGCGGCACGAGGCCTAAACGCACCGATAGATCGCCGATCAGCTCGGACCACTGCGACGGCTCGTGGCCACGCATGACGGTAGCTTGATTGAGCACGTTCGGTAGCGCTTCGTCCGCGATAGGTTCCAGCAAAAACAGCACCGTGTGCGCGCCCAAGGCCCAAGCCGCGCCGAGCTGAAAGTGAAACTGCGCGTCGTGCACGCTGGAGTGGGTGACGAGTGCGAGCACCAGGTCTGAGCCCGCGAGCGCTGCGCCGAGCGCGGGCAGATCGTTGGGTTCCGCGGAGTAGCCGGGCAAACCGCTTGTCCACAATGAACCTGCGGAGAAGCTCAAGGCGTTCTCGAGCGCGTCGACGAGCTCACTCGTGGCCTCGATATCAGCAGTCGCATGGCACACAAAGAGCCGTCGCGTCATCTCACAAACCTCGCGCAGTCCGACGATTTCTCACACATTGCCCAGACGCGATCGGGTTTGTAAAGAGCTACGCGGGGCGCTCGGAAGCGCGCGTCCTTAGCTTAGGAGGCGATGCGGGCCGCGCGCGAACAAGAGCGGCAAGGCGGTTTGCATGTCGTGTCCCGCGGCCTCCCCGAAGTGCGCGCGGTAGCGTGAATCGTCGAGCCGCAGGTCGTGTGGCCGAGGCTCGGGACCTGCGAGCTCAGCGGCTTTCGACGCTATCAGCGGCGCCGTGCTGCAGCCAATGGCGGCGGCGATCTTCTGCCCCATTTCGAGTCGCGACAGCGCCTCGGGACCGGGCGCGTGCAGGACGCCTGTGAGTTTGTCCTGGGCCAAGCGCAAGCAGACGTGGGCGGCATCGTCCACCCACAGCGGACTGCGCAGCTCGTCTTCGAACAAATGTATTGGCTGGCCGGTGCGTAGCGAGCTCAAGATCGATTCGAAGAAGGTGGGCGCACGCTGGCTCTCCGGGATGCCGTAAAGCAGCGGGAAGCGCACGACGACAGCGCGCGCGTATGCGAGCGCGAAGCACTCGCCCAGCAGCTTGAAGCGACCATAGAGCGTGCCGGGCTCGGTCGCGTCGAGCTCGGTGTAGGGAGCGGCGGGTGCTGCGCCGTCGAACACCATGTCGGTCGAGGCGTAGATGAAACGTGAGCCCATGCGTGAGCTGATATCGACCAAATTGGCTGTGGCTTCGACGTTCACCGCGTGGCCGAGATCAGGGTCTTTCAGCACGTCGCTCGGCTTGGAGATGGCCGCGAGGTGGATGATCACGCGGGGCGAGAGGCCGAGCACGCGTTCTCGATAAGACTCTGGATCGGTGAGATCGACACGCAGCACTTTGCCGACATCGGGCGCGGGACCGTTCTCGGAGATCAGGCCGTACACGGATTTGTGGGCTTCGCTGAGCACGCGCATCAGGACGCTGCCGAGCACGCCGCCGGCGCCGGTGACGAGGAAGTCGATCATGCGCGGGGTCCAAGCTCGAGCGCGTACATCGAGCGGCAGCATATCCAGTTCGCTGGGGCTACGCCACGCGTCGATCCGCCGGGAGCGGCGATAAAAGCCGACGTGCTGTTCGTCGCGGCTCGAAACTCGCGCTGGTGTTTCAGGCCGTTTATGCTGCCGGCCATGCGGCTGTTTTGTGGAGCTTGTGCCGCGCGGCTGCCGTGGGGTGTCTGCGTTGCGCGCCTTCGGCTGGTGTTGGCGAGCTTGTTTTGGCTGCTTTCGCTGTGCTTCTGCGGGGTGTTGCAGGCCCAAGCGACGCCTCCCAAGAGCATGCAGGACGTGCTGGACGCGCCGCCGCCCGCGCCCGAGCTTACTGAGCTCGACGAGCGTAAGCCGCCCGAGACGCCGCCCAAGCCTGCGCCTGCGAAGGCTGTGCTGAACAGTTCGACGCCTGCTCCTGCGAAGGCTGCGGGCGAGCCCGCGCCGGCGAAAGGGACGCCTGCCAAGGGTGCCGCGCAGGTGACTGTGCCCGCGCGCAAACGTGTTGCTGCTGATGGCGGCGCTTCTGTGGGCTCGGGAGTTGCGCCGACAAAGTCTGGTGCCGGCGACAACTCGGCGGGTGCGCCTGCGAAGTCGGCAGCTGGTGGCGGCGCGGGTGGTCCATCTTCAACGAAGTCTGCCGCTGGTGGCGGCGGCGCGCATGAGTCGCGCTCGGTGTCGGAAGGGGAGGTGCCTGAGGAGGTGCCGCCTCCGCCGAGTGAGGATGGGGATTTTGCTGGTTCGGGAGCCGCGCCGGATGCCGCTGTGAGCAGCGGGCCTCAGGATGACTTTGCGGCGGACGCACAGGAGTACACGCGGCCGAAGAAGCGTGAGTATTCGGTGCGTGTCGATCTGCTGAACTGGCTGCTGCTCGGGCGCTTGAGCATCGAGCTGGAAGCGGCCGTGTGGAAGTTCTTGTCGGTGACGCTTACGCCAGTGTTTGTGCTCGCAAAGTCGCCCATCGCGATCAACTACGCGGGCGTGGATGATCCTGTGACGCAGCACAGCAACGGCATCGGGCCGCTGTCAGGTGTAAGCGTGGGCGTCGGCGCGTGGCTGTGGGGCGAGCCGTTCAAGGGCTATGTGCTGCGGCTCGAGTTTACCAACTACGGCTACAGCTATCGCTCGGATGACGCGCAGGGCCGGATCGATCGCGTGGACTTCACTGAGCGTCGCGTGCTGCTGTTCATCGGCTCGCACAGCCGCTTCGGCGCGTTCACCTTCGCAGGCGGCTTTGGTCTCGGCTACGAGCTGAATCAGGAAACCCGCTGTGGCTTGAGCAGCTCGCCCAGCGACACGATCCAAGCGCGCACGAACGACTGCCGCGGACGGCAGCAGATCGCGCTCGATCGCGGCGTGCAAGAGCGGATGGACCTGAACGGACCCTTGCACCCGGTGTACTTCCTCGCGCGCTTCTCGCTGGGCGTGGTGTTCTGAGTCAGAACAGCTTGAGCTGTTGCGTGGGCCGCTCGAACGTGTCGACTTCGCGTGCGTCCATGCCGGTGCGCGTGGTCTCGATGCCCAAGCGCTTGCAGTGCATCTCGAACAAGTCGGAGATCACTTGCCAGCGCGGGCCTATGCCCGTCATGCGCTCGCCGAACTGGCTGTTGTTGATCTTGCCGCCGCGGATCTGATGCACGCCGCTGATGATCTTGTCCGCGTAGCCCGGCAGCAGCTCGCGCACGCGGCCTTCGAACACAGTCGCCACTTCCCCAGGCAAGCGCAGCGCGGTCGCGAACGCGTGCTTGACGCCGACCTCACTCGCGCGCTTGAGCAAGCCCGGCAGCTGCCCGTCATTCAAGCCAACGATCACCGGCGAGATCGAGATGCCCGTCTCGATGCCGTGCTCGGCGAGCACTTGCAGCGCGGCGAAGCGCTTGTGCGGAGCGCTCGCGCCCGGCTCGAGCGCACGGGCATGTGCGGGATCCGAGAATGGAATGCTGAGGTACACGCGCACGGAAGCGCGCTCGTTCAGCTGCATTAGAACATCGACGTCGCGGGCGACGAGCGCGTTCTTGGTGATGATCGAGACCGGGTTCTTGTACTCGGCGCACACTTCGAGGCAGCGGCGCGTGATCCGATGTGCCGCTTCGAGCGGCTGGTAGCAATCGGTGTTGCCTGAGAACACGATCAGATCGCCGCGCCAATCGCGCCGCTCGAAGCGTTCGCGCAGCAGCTCGGGCGCGTTGACCTTCAAGATGATCTTGCGTTCGAAGTCGGTGCCTGCGCCGAAACCCCAGTACTGATGTGAAGGTCGCGCATAGCAGTACGCGCAGCCATGGTAGCAGCCGCGGTAGGGGTTCAGGCTGTAGCGAAAACCGATGTCGGGGCTGTCGTTTTCAGAGAGGATCGACTTGGCGTGTTCCTCGTGGAGCTCGAGGGCGGCGTGCGGCGCTGGTTCTTCGTCCCAGACCAGCTCGGTACGCTCGAAGCGGTTTTTGGGGTTGTTCGTGCGCCGCATGCGGGGCAGCGTAGCCGTGGCCTGATCGTTTGTACAGTCGGTGGTCTATCTACAAGTATACACTCAGTATTCTGCCCAAATTCCGTGATGGTGGACGTGGACGTTTACGTGGACGCAGTCGTGGTCGTGGCCGCTGGCGTGATCGGGAACGCCCTCGTGGACGTGGACCTGCCCGTGGACAGCACACTCTCTCCTCTGGGTCCGAGAAGCTGTGCGAGCAGGCACATCGGTTACGTTTTGGACCAGATCGTCCACGGGAGATCGATCACGTCCACGGTGGCGTTACGGGGGCGTTCCCGATCACGCCAGCGGCCACGATCACGGGGGCGTTTACGGCCACGGCCACGGCCGCGTCCACGTGAGCGTGAGCGTGAGCGGCGTCACAGCGGCGCACCAATTCTGTTAGGTGGATTTGACCGCCCATAGAACGCGTGTCAGTGTGGTCGACGCAGCGCGTATTGCGTTTGCACTACTTACGAGCCGACCGTGAAAGCCAGTACCCCCACCATGACCACGCGACTGTTCGAGCGCATGCACGCTCCAGTCGTCGTTAGCGTCGTGGATGGTGTCGTACTGCACCCGCGCGCGGCCGTATGTCGTTGCTGATCTAACAGTTTAGTCAGCAGCGCCTCTTCCGGCCGCGGCACCTGCAAGGTCCCGCGGCCGTCGTGTTTTCCGTCTTCTTCTCACTGCTCACGGATTTGTCATGTCTACTCGTTCAGAAACTCGTCATCTACCCTGGCGTCAAAGACCCTTCGCGGAAGTGCTTCGGCTCGCGTGGCCGATCGCTGTATCGCTGCTCTCGTTCAGCACGATGACCGCAGTCGACACGCTGTTCATCGGGCACTTGGGTCCGTCTGCGTTGGCCGGTGTCGCGATCGGAAGCACGGCTACTTTCACGTTGCTGTGCTTCGGCATGGGGCTCTTGCGCTCCACGCACATCACGATCTCGCAAGCGGTCGGTGCTGGGCAAAAGCACCGGGTGATCGCGTATCTGGGTGCGGGCCTCATCGTGGCGGTCGGCCTCGGCTTGATCATCGCGATCGTCGGCCAGGTGGTCGCTGCGTTTTCGACGATGTTCACGGCGAGCGATGCGTCCGCGCACTACGCCGCGACGTACATGCGTGTGCGTGTGCTTGGTGCGCCGCTCGTGCTCGCAGAGCTCGCGCTCTCGGGTGCGCGCTACGGCGCAGGTGACTCGCGCTCCTCGATGATCGCGGTCCTCACGGCGAACGCGGTAAACATCGTGCTAGTCGCGCTGTTTTCGCTGGTGTGGAACGCGGGCGTGGCAGGCGTGGCGAGCGCGACCGTGCTCTCGCAAGTGGTCGAAGTGTACGTGCTCGCGCGCCGCCAAAAGCCTCAAGGTTTCGGGCTCAACGCGTGGACGCAAGCGGATATCCGCATGCTCGTCCGCACCGGAGTGCCGCTCGGAATCGAGCGTTTCTTCGACGTGAGCGCGTTTGGTGTGATGATCGTGATCATGGCTCGCATGGGCGACCATGAGCTCGCGGCGCACCAAGTAGCGCATCAAGCGCTGCTCTTTGGCTTCATGCCGATCATGGCGATCGGAGATGCTGCGACCGTGCTGATCGGACAAGCGGCAGGTGCAGGCAGCTTGCGAACGGTGCTACGCGTGCAACGCGCCCAGCTCTGTGCTGGCCTGTGTTACGCGCTCTTGTGCTGCATTGCATACTCATCGGTGGGTCCGTTCTTTGCTGAACAGTTCACACAGGACACACAAGTCATCGCGCGCGCCGTGCAGCTCTTGCATATCGCGGCGGTGTTTGTGTGGCTATGGCCGTTCTACTCGACAGGTCAGAGCACGTTGCGCGCGATCGGCGACGTGAAAGCTGCTTCGCTCATCACCGTGATCGCCGCTTGGGGCTGCACGCCGCTGTTGGCTGCGTGGCTCGGCCTCGGCATGGGACTCGGCGCGCGCGGTGGCTACATCGGTCTCGCGATCGAGATCGCACTCGGCGCAATGGCCTTTTGGTGGCGAATTCACGCGGGCGGCGCTTGGATGCGTAACTTGCGGCGCTTCCGCTCGGAGCTGCGCAAGGCCGACGCGCCTGAGCGAGTGAGTGTGGAGATCGCCGTGAGTAACGCATGATCGGTTGTGGCGCGCCGCGGACCGACGGCGCGCCACGCTTACAAGATGTTGTGCGTCCCGATGCCGACCTGGCGTGTGTCGAGCTGGACGTAACGCTCGGCGACCAGCCAGCAGCCATTTTCGCGCCGCAACCGATCGTGGTAGCGACCCACCGCGAAGATGCGCGTGCTGCCCGACTCGACGTGTGCATCGCCCACATCGAATTCGGTCGCGTAGATCACGAGCTGGCTGATCGCGTGCAGCTCATCGCGGGTAGGTTGCTCGACCTGCTGCAATGTCAGTTGCCGCAGCCACAGAGCGTGATCGCTGTGGTGCTTGTGCAGCAGCGCGAACAGCGCTTCGAGCCCAGCGCGGTCGTGCTCGAGCCAGACCATCTGTTTCTTGATCTCGGGGCTGTACGTCCCGATGCGATAGTGAAAGTCATCGGTGGCGAGCGCGAGCCAAGCGTCCCAGTTGCGCTCGTCGAGGTGCGCTGCACCCCTGTACACGAGCTCCGCCGCGATCGCGCGACGCTCGTGCACGAGCAGCTCGCCGCCGAGTGAGCTCATTCCGCTTCTCCTACAGCGCGACGCTCGTGTGCGAGCGTCCAGTCGACACAATCACTGCTGTATGGATCGCGCGCCGAGCGCTCGGTGCGGCGCGACCATTCCGCGTAGTAACAGCGCAAGCCGACCTCGTCGTGGATCGCGCTGTGCTCGCGTCGACCGTGCAGCACGTGCAGCGGTTGGCTGCCGTGTTGCATGCCACGGCCTTGGCTCGTCACGCCCAGCAAGTCTTCAGGCAGGTTGCGGCCGAACGGACCCCAGATCGTGTTGTGGTCGCGCACGCGCAAGCGCCGCTCCTCCGGCGTGTCACACTTCAAGCCCAGGCCGCGAAACTCGATCAACACACGGTCTGCCGCCAATGGCGTCATAGTGTCGATGCGCAGCGCTGAGCCGCGCAGGTTGAGTGTGATGCCCGGGAACAGATCGAGCACCTTCCAGCCGTTCTGCTCGAGCCCGGGGAACGACAGATCGCGGCTGTGCGCGAGCGAGGTTTCGCTGTGCTCGTACGCGTCGTACTTCACGCTCATCGAGCTCACCGTGACGTGCCCATTCGGAAATGGCGTGTAGCGGCGATCGAAGTAGCCGGGCTGCTGCATGCCCGTCACGCGATTAAAATGATGCATGTAGTCGTGGTAGAACTCGCTGTTGGTGTCGTGCCACAGCTTGTAGTTCGTGGAGACCACGGCCTTGTGGTGATGAAACACTTCGAGCGGCTCGGCCTCTAGGTGCGGTCGCAGGTCATCGAATGCTTGACCGATGTAGTCTTTGAGAGGCGGCGCGTTGCCTTCGAGGTGCACCCAGACGAAGCCGCCCAGGCCGATCTCACAGGAGATCTCATGCAGGCTGGCGTCCGCACACTCCAGACGATCCTGGTAGCCCGCACGCCGTCGCGGAATGGCCTTGCACTGGCCCTGCGCGTCGAACTGCCAAGCGTGGAACATACACGTGATGTGCTTCGCACTCCCGCTCGGGCTGGCGTCGGCGAGATTGCCTGCGGGTGCACGCAAGAGCTGTGCGCCGCGGTGCGGACAGACGTTGAGAAACGCGCGGATCTGATCGTCTTCGCCGCGGATGATCACGACCGGTTCGCGCGCGATCGTCAGCGTGCGGTAGTCGTAGCGATTCGGCAGCTCGCTCTCGTGCACCGCGAGTAACCATGTCTTGCGCCAGATCTTCTCCAGCTCGCGCTCGAAGATCTCTGGATCTGTGTAGATGCTGCTGTCGACGAACGACAGCTCCGGACCACCGAGTCGCCGCTTCCAAGACCACACTGTCATGGCGTCTCTCCTCGTGCGAAGCTGGGCCAGATGTTCGAAGTGGACGTGTGCTCATCGGCGCCGCTCGCAGCGGCGGGTGCGGGCGGCTCTGAGCCCTCGCGGCCCGAATCGAAGATCGCGTTCAGCACGCGCGCTGCGATGCGACCGACCTCGGCGGAGTTGCGCACGCGCGGGCGTGGCAAGGTCACCTCCTCGCGCAGGATGAAGCGACCTTCGTCGAGCACGAGGACATGATCGCCCAGCAACACGGCTTCTTCGACGTCGTGCGTAACCAAGAGCGCGCTGAAGCCGAGCTCGCTCCACAAGCCTTCTACGAGCTTCTGCGCGGAGATGCGCGTAAGCGCGTCGAGCGCACCAAAAGGCTCGTCGAGCAAGAGTAGCTGGGGCCGATGCATGAGCGCGCGGGCCAGCGCGACGCGCTGACGCTGACCACCCGAGAGCGTGCCTGGATAATCCTGTGCGCGGTCTGCCAGGCCCACTTGCGACAACACTCGCAGTGCATGTCGCGGATCGGGCTCGCGCAAGCCCAAGCCGACGTTCTGCAGCACGCTGCGCCAGGGCAAGAGCCGCGGCTCCTGGAACATGACGATCGGCGGCGCGCCAACCTTCAGCTCGCCGTGCGTGTGCGCCTCGAGCCCTGCGAGCACGCGCAGCAGCGTGCTCTTGCCCGAGCCACTGCGCCCGACGATGCTGATAAACTCGCCCGGCTTCACGAGCAGGTCGATGCTGCGAAGGATCTCGCGTCCTCCCAGCGCTACTGAGAGCTCGGAGAGGGAAAGCTCAGCGCCTGTGCTCATGTCGCTACTCCGCCGCCATGCGCTGCGAGCGCGGCTGCCAAGGAAGGAGGCGCTGCTCGACGCTGCCAGCCAGCACATCTGCGAGCTTGCCTAGGATCGCCCAGAGCACGATCGTCAGGACCAGCGTGTCCATCTGCATGAACTCGCGCGCGTTCATCGCGACGTAGCCGAGGCCTTGCTCCGCGCCGATCGTCTCAGCGACGATCAAGACCAGCCACGACATGCCCAACGCGAAGCGCAGCCCAACCAGGATGGAAGGCAGCGCACCCGGCAAGATCACCTCGCGGTACATCGCAAAGCCCGACACGTGATAGGTGCGCGCCATCTCGATCAGCTGCGGATCCACGCTGCGAACGCCATGAAAAGTGTTGAGATAGACCGGGAACATCACGGTCATGGACACGATAAACAGCTTCGCCGCCTCACCGAGACCGAACCACAAGATCACCAGCGGTACGAGCGCGATCGCGGGCACTGCGCGCAGCATCTGGAGCGGCGTATCGAGCACCAGCTGCAGCTTGCGCGACAGACCCGTGAGCAGACCGAGCGCGAGCCCGATGCCTGCGCCTACCAGCATGCCCACACCGGCGCGCAGCGCGCTCACGCCGAGATGTACGAGCAGGTCGCCACGCGAGACCGCACGCACGAACGCCTGCGCGACTTCGTACGGCGAAGGCAGGAGGTTCTTAGGCAGTAGGCCCGAGCGGCTCGCGAGCTCCCACGCAGCGAGCAGCACGAACGGTGCGATCCAAGGTGCGAGCCTGCGCCGCAGCATCGCTGCTGTCACGAGCCACTCCCGAAGTTCGCGTCCGGAAGGAACGCCGCCGTGGTCTTGACCGCTTGCGGGATCAGCTCCAGCGCGAAGAACGCATCCGCGATGGCTTGCTGCTTGGCCAACGCCGCTTCGTCGATCGGCTTGATCGAGTAGACGTGCCGGCCTTCGGCTTTGAACAGAGCTTCGTACGCGATGCCGGAGGACTTCGACAGGATGCGGGCGGTATCCTCGGGGCTCTTGGCGGCCCACGCATTGAGCGTGTTGAACTCTGCGAGCACGGTGTTGATCAGCGCGCGGTTCTTCTCTGCGAACTCACGGCGCGCGAGGTAGAAGAAGTTGTTATCGACCAGGCCTTGGCCGTCGCGTAGCACGCGTGCGCCTGCGACTTCAGCAGAAGCTTGGAACGGATCCCAGATCACCCAGGCATCGACCTGGTTGCTGTCGAATGCAGCGCGCGCATCGGCAGGCGCGAGGTACGTGACAGTCACGTCTTTGACCGTGAGCTTCGCGGACTCGAGTGCTTTGAGCAGCAGGTAGTGCACGTTCGAGCCGCGATTCAGCGCGATCTTCTTGCCTTTGAGATCGGCGACCGTCTTGAGCTTGGAGTCCTTCTGAACCAGGATCGCTTCGGAAGCGGGTGCGCCTTCTTCGCGTGCGATATAGACGAACGGGACGCCACCTGCTTGCGCGAACACAGGCGGCGTTTCGCCGGTGTAGCCGACGTCGAGCGCGTTGCCGCGGATGGCTTCGAGGATAGGCGGGCCCGCTTGAAACTCGATCCACTCGGCCTTTGCGTTGTGCTTGGCCAATGCCGTTTGCAGCGACTCCGAGCGTTCCTTGAGCAAGAATGGCGCGCCGATCTTCTGGTAGCCGATGCGCACCGCGAGCTGCGGTGCAGTCGGCGCGGGCGCGGCAAGTGCAGCGGGTGCCGCTTGCGGCTGCGCGGACTGCTCGGGACTGGTCGCTGCTGGCTCGTTGCAGCCCGCGACCCATACGAGCAGCAAGCAGGAAAGCGACCAACGAAATGACATAAGGGCTCCTCCTCCGGACGGTGGTGGGGGCCCAGGAGCAGCCGACGTGCCAACTTCTTTACGGGCAGTAGTGCGGTGCCGTCCGTACGGTGCGCGCGCCCAAAGCAGGGTACGACACGGAAAAACCGTGTCTCGATCACGGGATTCTGCCGTTATGTCACGGATCAAACGTTAGCGCCGTGTCGTGGCGGTGGCGGTCGTTTGGGCCGGCGGTGGCGCGACCGACGCGCGCACACCTGCGAGGGCCTGCTCGTACTCCGCGCGCGCCTGCTTGAGCTGCGCTTCGTAGTCGTTGAGCGTGCGGTCCGCCGTGACGCTCTCGTTTTGAGAAGCGGTGATGCGACTCGCCAAGAGCCCCTGGCGCTTTTCGCTGGCCTCGAGCTCCTTGCTCGAGAGCTTGCCGCTCTGGGCTGCAGCACGCTCGCGCTGCAACGCATCTTGTAAGGTCCCGATGACGGCGTCGCGCTCGTTGCGCAGTCGCTGCAGCTCGAGCACATCGTCGACCAGCGCCACATAGACCAGATAGCTCGCGAGCGTGATGTCGTCAGCGCTCTCTTCGGCAGCGTTCAAGGTGGCCGGTGAGAGCCTTTCTTTGCTTTGCTCGAGGACACGCTGTGCTTCGCTCGCTTTACGCGTGCGTTTTTCGAGCTGGCGCGCGACCGACTCGCGCAGCGCTTGTTGCACGGCCGCTTGCGTCTGCACGTTCTCGCAGCCGCCTTCAGTCACTTGCTTTTGCGCGGCGCCGCCCACGCGCGCGCCGATGTGCCCACGCTCGGCTTCCCAGAACGCACGCAGCTGCCGCTCGGAGCGGCGGGACTGTACATTCTGCTCGCGCCGGCCATCGGCATCCGCCTGATCGACCACATGCAAGAGCAGCCCGCGATCGTCGCCGGCCTTGGGCTTGGGTGCTTCACGCACGAGCTGGCTGGACAGCTCGTGCGCTTGGGTCTTGTGCTCGTTGAAGCTGTCAGCGGCAGCGTGCAGCGCTTCGGAATAGCCGAGCGCATAACCCGCGCTGTTCGTGGAGGACACGGTCATGGGCTGCAGCTTCTGGGCCGCGCAGGCGCTCAGGAAGACCACGGCGAGGCTGGGCAGGAGGGACACGCGCATCAGGCTTATCTACCAGAAACCTCAGCATCTTGATCTTTTCTTGATGCCGGAGGCTGGCAACTTGACGTGCCGCGGTTTGGCCGCCCGGGAGCGCGACCAGTCTTAAAAGCACAACCGCCGGGAGCGCTGAGCGCTGCCGGCGGTTGTCAGGATGTTATGTCGAGCTAACTGTTACTTCTGCACCTTACGGAAGGTGGTGATGGGGTACTTCCACTGCTTGGCAAGCAGACCGCCCGCGGGGTCCTTGCAGCCGGTGGCCGTATCGCTGCCAAAGCCGAAGCTGCACTTGTTGTCGCTCAAGACTGAGTCGAGGAGGTTGAGCGAGAGAGCGTTCGAGCAGTAGCCGGTACGAACGTAGGGGCAGCTGCCGTTGGTCGAGTTGTAGCCGGAGCACGAGCGCGTCTCGAGCACCGTCATGAGCAAGCCGCTGATGGCGTAGTCCTTACCGATGCAGTAGTAAGCGGCTGGCTTGTCTTGGAACAGGTTGCCGTAGAACGCGCCTTCGGTGAACTTGTACGTGTGGCCGGTGCCGAGCGTGAACGGAGCCGAGAGCTCGACTTCGATGTGGTCGCCCTTGCCGTTCGTGAAGGCCATCAAGCACGCGCTGATCTTCTGCTGGCAGACGTCGTCACACTGACTGTCTTTCCACGTCGGCGCCAAACCGAGCTCGCCGCTCAGCACGATAAGACCACCCGTGTAGTCCTTGATGCGAAGCGAGTCGCCCGCAGGCAACGCGCAGCGCATCAGGTACTTGGCGGTCGCGATGCCTGCGTCACTCGACATCAGGCCCGAGTTGTTGTCGAGCAAGCCGTCCGGCTCACCCGTGCAGCTGACACCAGCCGTCTTGCCGGTGCAGTCGACATCCAGACCGTTCACCGAACGCAGACCGTTCACCGAACGCAGACCGTTCACCGAACGCAGACCGTTCACCGAACGCAGACCGTTGGTGGTTGTAAGACCGTTGACACTGATCAGACCGTTCACGCTCGTGAGTCCGTTGACGCTGATCAGACCGTTGATCGAGGCAACCGCCTCCTGACGAATCTTATTGAGCTCTAGATCCTCCTCGCCGGACGACATGTCCGTCGCGCAACCGGCGAAGAGAGTACTCGCCGCAAACACCGAGCAAACCCACGACTTGAACCGCTTCATTTTCCTTCGACTCCTGGCAGCCCGGCCAACTTCGTGAGTTCCGTGGGCTTTGCGTCCCTCGGTCACCCGAGGTTTGCTATTGAACTAGAGCTATGTCCGGGTCGGCACCAGCCTGCCCGCGTTCCCTCCTAATGCAGCCGGCGTGCCGAACGCGGGGGCTGCTGTGGCGCTTCCCGGGTGCCGCTGGCAGCTGCAGTGTTGCTCGGCATGTAACAAGTGTTGCGTCGCGGGAATCAGGTCGCAGAAACAGAACCGCCGGAGGCGCGTATGCGGCTCCGGCGGCGGAAGTAGCTAGATGTGAGTGTTAGGTGTTAGACGTTATTTCTGAACCTTGCGGAAGGTGGTGATGGGGTAGTTCCAGGACTTGCCGAGCAGGCCGCCGGAAGCGTCTTTGCAGCTCGTAGCGGTGTTGCCACCGAACAGCGGGAAGCTGCATTTCTTGTCGCCCGACAGAGTCTCGGCAAGGTTCAGCGAGATCGCGTTGTTGCAGATGCCGGCGCGCACGTACGGGCACTTGCCGCTCGTAGCGTTGTAACCGGTGCAAGCGCGCGTCTCGAGGTTCTTCACCGAGACGCCATTGATCGCGTAGTCCTTACCGACGCAGTAGAACGCGGCAGGCTTCTCTTGGAACAGGTTGCCGTAGAACACACCTTCCTGGTACTTGTATGTGTTTCCGGTGCCGAGCGTGAAGGGCGCTGACAACTCGACGTCGACGTTCTCCCCATCACCGTTCGTAAAGGCCATCAAACAAGCGCTGATCTTCTGCTGGCAGACGTCATCACACTGGCCGTCCTTCCACGCCGGCGTCAGACCGAGCTCACCGCTCAAGCTGACGAGACCACCCGTGTAGTCCTTGATGCGGACCGAGTCGCCCTTCGGCAACGCGCAACGGATCAAGTACTTCGCGGTCGCGATGCCCGCGTCGCTAGACATCAGGCCTTTAGCATTGTCGAGCAAGCCGTCCGGCTCGCCCGTGCAGGTCTTGCCGGCGATCTTGTTCGTGCAGTCGACGTCCAAGCCGGCGACCTTGAGCAAGCCGTTCACGGAGCGCAAGCCGTTCACGGAGCGCAGACCATTCACGGAGCGCAGACCATTCACAGTCGTGAGACCGTTGATGCTGATCAAGCCGTTAACGCTCGTAAGACCGTTGACGCTTCGCAGACCGTTGATCGAAGCGACAGCTTCTTGCCGAATCTGATTGAGCTCTGGGTCTTCCTCGCCAGCGGACATGTCCGACGCACAGCCAGCGAACAAGCCGCCCGCAGTAAGGAGCGAGACCGCCCACGCTTTCCAACTTCTCATATAGTTTTACTCCTGGCAGCCCGGCCGACTCTGTAAGTCCCGTGGGCTTTGCGTCTCCCGGTCACCCGGGATTTGCTTTTGAACTAGAGCACTGGCCGGTGAGCACCTTGCCCGCCCGCTATTCCCTCTATTGCACTGAGTGTGCCTGCCCCAGCTCGGCCCCTAACTGCCCCAGGGCGCCGCTGCCGGCTGCAAGTGTTGCGTCACATGTGACAGTTGTTGCCTCGGAACCGCAGCTGTTGCGTGCAATGTAACATGCCAGGCAATACAGGCCGTTAGCCGCCAACACGGTGAGTGTCGTCCCAGGTGTTCAGCTCGAGCAAGGCGCCCGACACGATCTCGGGCTCCGGGCCAGCGTTGCGGCAACGCACGCTGTCGACGCGCAGTGAAAGCACGACGCGCACCGCAGGGTGTGGAGCGTCGCGCTCATCGAGCGCGCTCTTGAGATCCTCGAGCACGACCTGCATCGCCTGCCGCTCATCTGGCTCGCCGTCCTCGCTCACGCGCACGGCCAAGAGGGTCGTCGCCGCACGCAGCGGGAACGTAAACCGATGATTCGACAGGCACTGCTCCACCTGGTCAAAGATGTTCGCCATGTCTTCCATCATGGCGTCGTCGATCTCGACGTCGTCTTCGGTCGACAGCGACAAGAGCACGCCCAGGGCAGGTACGTCGCGTTCGCTGCTCTCTTGGTTTTCCTCGCCGATCGCGGCGCGCAGCGCGGCCAGCAGATCGCGCGCGGTCGCATAACGTCTGTCTGCGCGCTTCTCCAGGCAGCGCAGCACCACAGCATCCACCGCAGCTGACAGCGGCGCACGCGAGCTGGGCCGCGGCGCAGGCGCTTGCAGGTGCAAGAGCGCGATGTGGCGCGGGTCGTCCGCGTCGAATGGATATTCGCCGGTCAGCAGCTGAAACAGCACTACGCCCATCGCGTAGATGTCAGCACGCGAGTCCAAGCGCTCACAACGCACCTGCTCAGGCGCCATGGTGTGTGCGCTGCCGAGCTTCACGCCAGGCTCTGTCAGACCGGGACCAGCTTCACCGTGCACCGACTTGGCGATGCCGAAATCCAGCAATTTTACCGAGCGCTGGCCGTCTTTGTTTTCGACATTGATGTTGCTGGCTTTGATGTCGCGATGCACGAAGCCCGCCTCGTGCACGGCCGCGAGCGCGTTGCACACGGGCGACATCAGTTCGAGCACCTCGGCTGGCGAAAAGCGCCCGTGCACCTGCAAGAGGCGCCGCAGGTTCATGCCCTCGAGCAGCTCCATCACGTAGTAAGGCTGCCCGGCGGGTGTCTGCCCGGTCTCGATCACGCGGACGATGCTTGGATTATCGATCCGCTGGATCGCATCGACTTCGCGGTTGAAGCGCGTCACCAGGTGCTGCAGCGGCACCATCTCCGGTCGCAGCACTTTGATGGCGACGCGCACGCCCAGCTTGGTATGGCGCGCGGCGAACACGCGCCCGCCGCCGCCCTCGCCGATCAAACCATCCAAGACATATTCACCGATGGTCTTGGTGTCGCGCTCGTTCAGCGCAGGGTTTGGAGCGGGCACCGCATCCGACGGTAAGATCTCAGTGTCTTCGTCGTTCGGCGGAACCGAGTCGTCGGAGAGCAGATGCGGATGGGCACTACGTGACACAACCCGATTGTAAGCGAGATCTGCCGACAGATCGCGCTGACTTGTGGTGCGTGCGCCCACGGACCTGAGCGCAGCGTGCGCCCGATGTAAGAAAGGACTCAGATCGAACTGATAACAAGCTATGCTAGACTATCAGCTCTGTGACAACACTCGACGAGTGGCGCCGAACACGCGCAAATACAACGCGCGCAGACTTCATCGCGCTGCATCCATATTCATTCTTAGTGAGCGCTTCGACTGGCGTGGGCGCAGTGGCGAAGCAACCGATGCCCGCCGTTCGACCGACTGAGTTTCGCACAGTCACCCACAAAGAATACAACGCCAAGAATACCGACGCTGCACCGAACCTCGAGCTGCCGTTGATATTGCCGCTACGCAAAGGCGAAGGGCGCCCGTTTCCAGAGCGTATATCGGTAGGGCGCGCGACCAACTGCGACGTCGTGATCCGCGACGCGTCTGTGTCCAAGCTGCACGGTCACTTCCGTGACGTGAGCCAGGAGCTGGCGTTCTTTACGGATGCCAAGTCGTCCAATGGTACGCGTCTGGATGGCACCTTGATCCAAGCTGGGGCTGCCACCGAGATCCGCATGAACACGCTCCTAACCTTCGGCCGTGTGCAGCTGGTGTTTATGTCGCCTGGCGACGTGTATGATTGGCTGTAGAGATCGGCCCGCGGTTACATCGTGAAGCTACGAGCGGCAGTGACGTGTGCGTTCATCGGACTCGTTTCGAGCGCTCCTGAACAGGCAGCGGCCTACTGCCGCACAAGTAACTGCAGCAACTGTGAACGCGACGAGGAAACAGGCTGCACAATCGGAGGCGCGCCCATTCGCTGGGCGTCGCAATGCGTCAGCTTCAGCATGCAGAGGCGCGCGTCCTCAGCAGTCGGGCTTGAGCAGGCGAGCGCGATGATGCGCGAAGCCTTTGCGATTTGGGAGAACGCACGCTGCGGGGACAACGGCGAGCGGCCCTCCATCCACATCAGCGACGCGTTTGGCTCCGCTGTGTGTGATGAAGCGGAGTTCAACCAAAGTGAGGGCAACGCCAACATCGTGATCTTCCGCGACCGCGAATGGTCGTACTCTGAAGTCGACCACGAGCTCGCTGCCACTTGGCTCATGGTCGATCGCGCGGGCACCATCTTCGATGCAGACATCGAGATCAACGCGACGGCGCCGCTGTTCGTGCCTACGGGCGACGAGGAGCTGGAGCTCGGCGTGATCGCGAATCAGCGCGACCTTCTGTCGATCATGGTGCATGAAGCGGGGCACTTTCTAGGCATCGACCACTCCCGAGAGGAGGGTGCGGTGATGCAAGCGGCGCTGGATGTCGGTCAGGTCCGCACCGAGCTCAGCCCTGACGACGAAGCGGCGATCTGCGAGATCTATCCGCCCGACGCGGAGGTGCAGTCCTGTGACTACACACCACGCAATGGCTTCGCCTCTGAGTGCGGCCCGTCGTACTTGATCGGAAGCTGCAGCGTACAGCAGCAGGCGCAGGGAGCCCAGTCGCTGGGAGTGTTCGGGACTACGCTCGTGGGCCTTGCGATCGCGCGTATGCGGAGGCGTAGATGATCCGCTGTCCGCGCTGCGGGCGCCGCCTCGCCGACGCCGAGCCCGTGTGCAGTCGGCACGGCCAGGCCAAGCCCGAGCAGCTCGCGCCGTCGGCACCGGAGTCCTTGCCGCCCACAGCGGCATTCGAAGCGCTCGGCTACCGCGGCCTGCGCGCCTTGGGCCGCGGCGGGTACGGCGTCGTGTACGCAGCGGAGCGCATGACAGACGGTGCCAAAGCTGCGATCAAGATCGCGCCGATCGAACGGCGCGATGCCGCCGATAGCCTTGCACGCGAGGCGCTCATGTTGCGCGCGGTTGGCACACCGCACGTGCCCGAAGTGTATGACGTGGGCGCGACCGATCGCTTCAACTACGTCGCGATGGAGCGTGTGGCGCTGCCCACGCTCGCGGAGGTGCTGGTCGGCTTAGGTGGTCCGGCACCGATCGTTCGCTTCGAAGCGCTGGCATACGCGATCCTCGCGCCACTCGAGGAGATCCACCGACGTGGCATCGTGCACCGCGATCTCAAGCCAGAGAACATCTTCATTCCCGAGCACGGCGCCGCGCGCTTGATCGACTTCGGGCTCGCGCAAGAGCGCGCCGCCACGGTGGAGAGCTTGCACCAGACCGAGCACAGCACGGTCGCAGACGACGCCGGCACGGCCGAGTACATGTCACCCGAGCAGTGCGATGGCATTGTCGACGCCGACCATCGCTCTGACATCTACAGCGTGGCCGTGTTGTTCTACGAGATCTTGAGCGGCGCGCCGCCGTTCTGGGGTCGCGCAGCCGAGGTACGCGAAGCGCATCGCAGCAAGCGCCCCGTGCCGCTTTCGCTCAAGGTCGCGTGCCCACCCGAGCTGGACCAGCTGTTGCGTCGTTGTTTGTCCAAGGATCGCGCGCAGCGCTTCTCGGATGTCGCATCGCTACGGACTGCGATCCAGTTGGCGATGCGCGCGCGCATGCCTTCGCTGCGACCACAAGCGTCGCTCGCGCCACCGACGAAGGTCAGCATCAGACCCGCTGCGCCGGCCGCAGCTGCGCGCGAGAAGCGCTCGATGGGGTTGATCTTCTTCGAGTCACGCGCGGGCTTACACGCGGTGCAAGCGGTCGTCACATCGACCGGTGGCCAAATCGTGCAGACGAACGGCGCGCAATACGTCGCGGCGTTTGGTCACGACATCGGCGACAATCCAGCGCGCATCGCGATGTTGGTCTCGCATCGTCTGCGCTCGAGCAAGCTGACTGAGCGCATCTTGGTCGACGTCGTGACGGTGTCGGTGCAGCAGCGCCCGGATGGCTCGCGTCGCATCTTCAGCCCGGTGTTGACCAAGACCGATCGCTTCCCGACGGCGACAGACCCCGAGGGCGTGATGCTGACGGCGGCGGCCGCAGACGTGTTGCCCGATCTCGAGCCGCAAGCGCTCGAAGGCCGGACCGATCGCTTCATGGTGGTGCTCAAGCAGAGCGCAAACGAGCTGACGTCGCTCGGCATCGAGGTCGCGCCGCTCTGGGGTCGCGACGACGAGCTGCAGCGCTTGCTCGCGAGCGCTGAAGGCGCGGTGTCACAAGCGCGACCGGCGCTGGCCACGGTGCTCGCGCCGCCGGGATACGGTCGTTCGCATCTCGCTGGCGTGATCGCGCGCGAGCTCGACAAGAGTCAGAGCAGCTTCGAGCTGATTCGCCTGAGCCTGCAAGAGGGCGCGGCGAGTGCAGGCCAAGTGCTGCGCGAGCTGTTGAACATGCTGCTCGGCATCCCGCTTGCGCCTGCGGATCCGGCGCAAGCGAAGGAAGAGCTGCAAGCGCGCTTGGGCGACATCGGTGAGGGTGTCGCGGCCGCAGTCGCACACGTGATCGGCTGGCTGCCTGCCGATCATCCCGAGGTTCGGCGCATCTTGTCCGCACCAGGCGCGCTGCGTCACGCGATCGCGCGCGCCCTGGGTGAGACGCTACGCCGCCGTGCGCTGCAGAAGCCTTTGGCGGTGGTCATCGACGACGCGCATCTCGCGGATGACGCGACGCTCGACGCGCTCGAGTACGCGACGCTGCCGAACACGGGCATCAAGTTGTGGGTGTGCGCGCTGGTGCGGCCGAGCTTCCTGGGTGCGCGTCCGAACTGGGGCTCGCGTGCCGCTACGGCCGAGCGCATCACGCTCGGGCCGCTCGATGCCAAGGCTGCGTGTGAGCTGGCGCGGCGGCTCTTGCTGCCTGCGGAGCACATTCCTGAAGCCGTGCTGATGCGCTTGGTGGAGCGTACGCAGGGCGTGCCACGCTTGCTCGTCGAGCTTGTGCGTGGCTTGAAGCGCGACGGCTACATTCGGCGTTCGGCGCGCGGCGGCGCGTATTATCTCGCGACCGCTGAGCTCGACAAGCTGCCGGACCTGCCGATCGTGCAATGGAACGCGATCCGTGAGATCGAAGCGCTGCCCGCGCAGCTCGCGGGCCACGCGCGGCTGTCGTCCGTGCTCGGCTCGAGCTTCACTGTCGAAGAGATCGAGGCGCTGTTGTCGGCCTTGGAGCGCGACAAGCTGCCCGATGACATGCAGCTCGATGCAGGTGTTGGCGTGCGGCGCTTGCTCGACAGCGGCATCCTGGTGCCGCTCAAGAACAACGCGCTCAACTTCCGGCACGCATTGCTGCGCGACACGGTGTACCAGATGCTGCCCGAGGCCGAGCGCAAGCGCTTGCATCGCGCCGCGTTCGAGGCGTATCGCACGCTCGCGTTGCCTGATGAGCGGCGGCTGCCGCGCTTGGCTTTGCATGCCGCTCATAGCGGCGAGCGTGCTGTGGCTGCCGAGACCTACCTCCAGCTCGCGCGCGGCTACGCACGTGTGCAAGCGTACTTGGAGGCCGAGGTCGCGTTCACCGGCGCACTCGAAAATTTCGAAGAGTCTGACGCGCGCTTGGTGGAAGCTGCTCGCGGCCGTGGCTTGATGCGCTCGCGCCTGGGCCGCCAAGAAGGTGCGCTCACCGATCTACGCAAGGCACGCGAGCTGGCACACGCCGCCGGCGCGCTCGAGCCTGAGCTGGAGTTGATGCTCGACGAAGCTACCGTGCTCGACTGGATGCGCGAAGGCAACCAATCGCGCACGCTCTCAGAGACCGTCGCGGCGTCTCAGCATGCGCTGTCACCGCTGCTCAAGGCGCGTGTGAAGATGAGCGTGGCCCGCAGCCATCACCGGCGTGGCGAGATGGAAGCCAGCATCAGCCTCGGCCACGAAGCGGTGCGGCTGGCGGAAGCGCTCGGCGATGAAGGCTACGAGACGCGCATCATTGCGCTGCTCATGGTGGCGACTGATTACGCGTACTCTGCCAAGCTCGAGCCCGCGCAGCGCAGCTTCGAGCAAGTGATCAGCGACGCGGGCTCGCGCGGCGACATCTGGCACGTGGCGGCGGCGCACTGCAACCGCGCGGCCTTGTGGCACGGCCTGCGCGATGTCGAGCGGCTGCGCTCCGACTTGTCTCGCACTGTCCAGCTCAGCCGCGAGATCGGCGAAGCTTCGCTGGAGTGGGTCGCGGTCTACAACCTCGGCGAAAGCGAATACGTGATGAACCGCGTGGCTGACGCGCGCGAGTGCGCACGGCGCGCGATGGAGCTGGCCAAGCAACTGTTCGGCGAAGGCAATCGCGAGGTCAGCGTCAGCGAGCTCCTGTTGGCACGCATCCACCTGTACTCCGAAGAGATGGCTGCTGCGCGCGAGCACGTCAACAACATCCGCGAACGCACCGCGCGTGGCTTGGCTGCGGGCGAGCGCGACGCTGAGCTCGAGCCTGGACAGCTCACACTCCTGCGGATGGTGGAGCTGGGTCTCGGCGACGCGAGCGACGAAGCGTGGCAGACCCTGCTCACGCACATGCGCGGCCTAGAGCTGCAGCCGATGGAAGAAGTCGAGATCCTCGAGCGCGCCAGTCTCGCAGCGCTACACGCGGCCAACTACGAACAAGGCCGCGCCCTCTACGAGCAAGCCCGCGCCGTCTGCGCCCAAAAACCTAACCTCATCAGCGAACGGCTGGAGTCCCGTCTAGGCCCGTTGTTCGCCCCCGCCGCGTAAGGCGTTGCAGCCCTCCGCGGCGGCCATTGGTTCAGGTTAGTCGTGGCAGCAAGACTTGGTGCTGCCGCCGGGAGCTGCACCGAGGTCTTCGTTGTGGCCCGCTTTCAGGCGCGGCCATTGGGCTGTGGGGCGGCCGTCTTGGCGAAACTGTGCGCCGCGTTCGGGGTCGAAGTGTTGCGGCCAGCCTTCGGGTGAGGTCTCCCAGTGTTCTTGGCGACCGTAGATGCTTAGGTCCATGAGCCCGTAAGACGGCGCCATCACTTCGACGCCGCGGCCGGTCGTCCAGTACGTTTCGTAGACTTTGTCGCCGTCACGCAGGTAGCTGACGAGCATGCCGAAGTGTCGGTCTGCGAGCAGCGCGCTCCTGGATGCTTGTGGCACCGAGTACCAAGGCATGGTCCAGCCCATGAAATCGCGGTAGCGCGCGCTGGCGTCGTAGGGGCCTTGGCAGAAGGTCGCATAGCTGATGTCGCGCGAGTGCAGGTAGGACACCTCGTTCATGTGGCCCGTGAAGAACGTGCAGCCTTCGCATTGTTCCGGCGTGGGTTTGCCCTCGTGCCACATGTGAAAATAGACGATCAGCTGCGATCGACCCTCGAACACAGCGCTCAACGGCACTGGACCGTTTGTGCCGATCAGCTGCGTAGCCGCGTCGACCTCGACCATCGGCAGCCTACGCCGCTCGGCCGCCAGCGTGTCGCCCAAGCGGGTGTGGGCCTTCTCCGCGACGCGAAGCTCGTCGAGCCGGGCCTGCCAGGTCTCCCGGTCGGTGACCTGCGGGACTGTTCGCGTGTGTTTTCCGGTCGCTGTCATGACTGTCGTCCTTCCAGAAGGGTTTCAGATACGACGTTCGAGCAGGCGCCGAACCGACATCACCGCCAATTTTTTTCGGGCAATGACTGCACTGTGAAGTAGCCCATACGGCGCCCAGGGGCGCGAACACAACTCCCTCGTTGGGCGGACTCGCGCGCGACGGACCCAGCGCGCGCTGTCCCGGTCTGCAGCCTTCAGCTGCGGTAGCAACAAAGGGAGTGCTCGTATGAGATGGTACGATTCATCGAGTCTTTTGCTCGCGTTGGTCGCGTCGTTGTGCGCACGGGCGGCACCGTCGGCAGCTCAGGCGCTGCCGGACGCTATCACTACGCCGAACCACAGCTACATCGTGCGCTTCGACAATGACAATCCATACACGCCGCCGGCTGGACCGGGCGACGACATGGAGTTCACCCCGACAGCGCAAGCACAGAGCGCCGCGGACTCGCTCGACCGTTCGGGCGCGAGCAGTACAGGCAATCCAACCGGCTACCACGACGGCTACGTAGATCTGGGCTTTCTAGCCCCGGACTTCGATGGCTCAGATCCCGAGACGTTTTTCTGGGATTGCAATGCAGCAGGCAGTTGCGATTCCGGCAATGCACCCGCCACCCGCATCAACATGCCAGCGCCCACTTATATCGATGCGAACGATGCGTGCATTCGCGGCGTCATGGGTCATGAGCTCTTTCATCACGTCCAGTACGCGTACATCAACTTCGACAACTGGAGTGGTTGGGGCAATGAGCCGGTCGAAGGCACCGCACGTCTAATGCAGGACAAAATCTACTCTGATCTCGACGGCAACGCGGGTTGCATCACGTACCTCGGGCAGGTGAACAACTATCTCGGCAATCCCAATCGCAACCTGTGGACGCTGTCGTACACGACTGCGCTGTTCTGGAACTACATGACAGAACGGCTCGGACCGGGTCCGATCGAGCCGACGGTTGGCACCGATGTGATCATGCGCTTCTGGGAGCTCGCAGGCGGGCGCGCGGATTCGCCTGACTTTCTCGGTGTTTTGCGCCAGACGGTGCAAGCGTTCGACAACTCTCAAACACTCGAGAACGTGTTTCATGACTTCACGATCGCGAATGTCGCGAAGGACCTCGATGTTTCATTGATCCCCGACGGTATGCGCTATCGCTATGTCGACGAGCACGATGCTGTAAGCGGCTCGTACGACGCGGTGGACCGCACATGGTCGGGCACGATTCCGCCCGACCGAGCCAACGTCGCGGACGACGTGGTCGCTTGGGGCGCGAAGTACTACGAAGCCAATATCTCGGCAGGCGACGGCTGCAGGAGCGGCGTCGTGGGTTTCCGTGGCGACGGTGATGTCGCCGCGTACGGGCTCCTGGCTGTACAGGGCAACCAAGTGAAGCGCGTGATCAAAGGTCGCACGGGCAGCTTCCGACACTCGCTGCTGCAGCGTCCGAAGCAACCTTACACACGCTTGATCGCGTCGGTCGCGGGCGTGGAAGAAGCGGCAGACTTCACCTACACGTTTGGCTGCGGACCCGTGCAGCTCGCGATCGTCGAGCCGACCGCCGCGCGCCAAGCGTTTGTAGGGACATTTAACGCGCCCGAGCGCTTCCTCACCCGCCTGCGTGTGAGCGGCCCCGCGAGCCTGGGCACGCCCACGGTCGAAGGCCTCGAGCCGTCGGACTTTCGCGTGTTCGTAGGGCCCGCGAGTGATCCGGCGAATGAAGCGCCGGTGATCTCGGCCGCACACGTGCAAGGTGAATACTGGATCGTCGCGCAGGCGCCGACCAAAGCAGCCAATGGCGTTTTCGATCTCACTGTTCAACTGCCGGAGGTGGCGAGCATCACGAGCGCCAAGTCCGTCAACTATGCGGTGCAGACGCTCGACCAAGTGCTGGTGCTCGATCGCTCGGGCAGCATGCTCTCGCCCGCGGGTTCCTCTAAGCTAGACGCAGCCAAGAACGCAGCCAGCTTGTTCGTCGATGCCGCTGGCTCGGACGACCAGCTCGGTGTTGTCACGTTTGGTGGAGACAACGTGGAGCCAAACGACGATGCGATCCTGGCGCGCATCCTCCAGCCTGCCACGGACGCCCAACGCAATATGTGCCGCGCAGCCATCACCGGCATCACGACCACGCCAAACGTGCTCACATCGATCGGTGATGGCCTCGACAAGGGCAGCGACGAGTTCCCGATCCGCGGCAGTCTGCTCGGTGAAGACTGGCTTGTGTTGCTGTCGGACGGCATGCAGAACGAGTCGCAATACTGGAGCGCGATTCGCCCTGCGATCCAGGCGGCTGGCATCAAGGTCAATGCGATCGCGCTCGGTCCGCTCACCGACCAAACACTGCTGCAGAATATCGCAGACGACACAGGCGGTATCTACTACTACGTCGACGTAGGCACTGTGGCGAGCGCAGCGGCGGCGGCTCCGAGCGCCTCGGCCAACGCGCTGGCGAACCCGCTCAGTGACGCGTTCTCGCTCGCGACCGAGCGCGTGCAGCGGCTCGAGCGCCTGTGGGAGACCTCTGGCGTCGCACTCGGCGCGAGCAACTTCGCGATCAACGTGACTGAGGGCGGCATCGAAGAAGCGCGCTTCGCGTTCAACTGGAGCGACAGCGCTGACAAGCTCGACGTGAAGATTACGCGGCCGAATGGCACTGCAGTGCAGAACGGTGTGTTAGGCGCTCGCGTGTTTAGAACATCGACGCACGTGGTGGTGCATGTGCCCGTGCTCACGCCTGGCTCTTGGGGTGTGTCGCTCTCGCCAGCAGCGGGCAATCCAGCGTACTTCGCGCTCCTGCAAGGCCGGCAACGCAACGGAACCAACCTGAGCTTGGAGTTCGGGCAAACCCACAACGACAAGCGTGCGCTTGCGCAAGGCGGTATGTTCCTGCGCGGCTTGCCGATGCCGATCCTGTCGAGCCTCGGCGACTCGAAGGGGCCGATCCGCGGCGCCGACGTCGAAGCGGTGATCAAACACCCGGATGGATCTTCGCTGCGTTTGCCGTTGCTCGACGACGGTAGCCACGGTGATGGCGCAGCGAACGACGGTGTGTACGGGAACAAATACACGCGCACCACCGAGTTCGCATACACGGGTCTGGCAGACGGACCAAACGGCAGCCAGAATGTCACGCAGCAGCGTGGCAGCTACGCGGTGCGTGTGACTGCGCGCGGCGTCGACTCGCAAGGGCAGAAGATCACGCGCATTCGCAAAGGCGCATTCAGCGTCACCGAAGTGCGCGACTCGTCGCCGCCGGTGGATGCAGATGGCGATGGCATGCCCACGCGCTACGAAGTCTTGCACTCGTGCATGAAGCCGGGCAGCGACGATGGTGCGCTGGATCCAGACTTCGACGAGCTCCCAAATGTAGAGGAGTGGAAGCTCGGCACGGACCCGTGCAGCCCAGACACGGATCGCGGCGGTGAAAACGACCGCTCCGAGCTCTCGCGCAGTGCCAATCCGTTCGACCACCGCGACGACGCACTGCCGCGCCCGATGCATGTCGAGGTGATCGACTGGACGCCTGATCATCAAGATCCTGCCCCCGAGCTGCGAGCGGGACAGAACCTGCTGCGCTTCCCGGTGCATCCCGCGTACGCGCTCATGCGTGTGTCGCGCAGCACGAGCGCGAACGGACCGTTCGTGGAGGTGGCCCGCTTCGATCCGAAGCCAACCCATGGCCTCTACTACGACGCAGGTCTGACTAACAACGTGACGTATTACTATCAGTTGCAAGGTCTAGACCTAAACGGTCGCGCCAGCGCGCCGTCGCCAACTTTTGCCGGTACACCGAAGAAAGAACCGGTGCCGCCGCTCGGTTGGCTCACGATCGAACGCGGTGCTGCGATCGCGACCTCGAACAATGTCACCTTGTACACACGCGCGGATACTGACGTCTCCGCGATGCGCTTCTCGAACAAGTCGACGTTCGTTGGCGCCGCCTTTACCCCATTTGCGAGCAAAGCAGCTTGGACGCTCGCACCCAACGCGTCCGGCATCGCGACCGTGTACGTGCAGTACCGTGATGCTGCTGGCAACATCTCGCGAACCTATCAAGATGAGATCCGCGTGCAGAAACCGACGAGCGTCGGCGGCTTGCGCGGCGTGGTTCAACTGTCAGGTCTGTTGGACTTCCGCGGCGTGTTCATCAAACCCACCGGTGCAGGCGAGGCTACGCCGGTGTTCACTGCCAGCGACGGAAGCTGGCAGCTGAATGGCTTGAAGCCGGGCACCTACCAACTCCTGTTCGAGCACAGCAAGTTCACGTCGCAGACGCAGAAAGTCAGCGTGCGCGGGGGCCTCGTGACGAACGTAGGAACGCGCAAGCTAGAACCCCGTAAGTAGACCACGCGTAGAGCTGTGAGCTGCGGGCGCTCAACCCGCAGCTCACAGCAGCGCAGTAGGGTCGTGGACATGGCGCCGTCGACGACAACGTCTGCGCTGCGAGCCTTTGCATTTCGTGGTGTGCCCCGCACACACGCGTATCTCTACACGGGTGTAGCGGTCTAGCGGCCTTCACGAGCGTCATCGCGCGCGAGCTGGTGGAGATCCACACGAGCTCTGAACGAGCACGCGGAGCGCAACGGCGCGGCGCTCGTCGACATGACCACCACGCACAGCCAGCTGCTGACAGTCAAGCGCTACGCCGACACGACAGGCAACGGCGTGAACCATCCGAATGACTTCCTGTCGCGCGGTACGGCTACTTAGTGTCTGCAGCCATCAGCCCGTGATCACACCAAACGCGATCAGCGCGGCCATGATCACCGCGAACAATGACTCGCCGGCGATCACGCCGCCTGCGATCGACTCCAGGTTCTCAGCGGTCCATGTGGGCTTGCGCGCCTGCAAGAGCGCGACGCACACCGAGCCGATGAACAACGCAGCGGTCATCGACAGCGGCATCAGCACGCCGATGCCCAGGGCGACCGGGGAGGGCAGGTACGGGCTCGCGCTGCGCTTGCCGAGCACCGTCAGCAGCGCGCCGAGCGCAAAGGCGCAGCCGGCAGCTGCGGCCGCGTAGCGGGGCAAGGTGGACAGCCCGCCCTGCACGGCCGCCGCTGTCGCTTCCCACGACATCACAGAGATCGACGGCAGCCGTTCGCTGCCGATGCCGTATGCGCGCGCGATCACCGCGTAAGTGGGCACGACGACGAGCGCACCGACCACCACGCCCAAGAGCTGCGCCACCACCTGACGCCGAGGATCGGCGCCCAGCTTGTGCCCGGCTTTGAACGCCCACAGCATCTGCGCGGTCTGCGTGGCCTTTGCGGTGGCGATGCCGCCGCACGCGAGCGACGACGCTTTGCTCACGGGCGAGCTGAACGCCAGCTGCGTCAGCCCGCCCATGTCGCCGACAGGTGCGATGTCCGTCTCGCCCGCGCCGCGCGCGCACACCACACACAATGCCGCTGACAGCAGCAATGCCAACAGCACCTTGATCGGACTGAGATCGAGCGCCGTATGACAGACCCAAATCACCGCGCCAATGCTCAGCGCGATCAGCACGAACAGACCCCGCGGTGAAGTACCAGGGGTTGCCGTTGCCTCTGGCGTACGGCGCCGCAGCAAGTTCCACACGTCGCGCACGCCGCTCGCGAGCGTCCGCCAATCGAGCGCGAGTGCTGTCAGCGAGCTCGAGAGCACGAGGCCCACCGCAGGCCACAGCAACCACCCAGCCGCCGCGCCATGATCCGAGCCTTGCACGACGCCAGCCGCGATCAAGCGCGGCAAGACCACCAGCCAGGCAAACATGCCGCCGAGCAACATGCTCGCGCCCGCGCGCAATCCGCTGATCAAACCGGTCGCGAACAACAGCGGGCTGACGCTCACGCCCATTGAGAGCTCTGCCGCGGTCAGGCCGGCGATGCCGAAGGGTAGCGCGATCATCTGGGGCAGCAGGCCGAAGCTGTCGCGCACACAAGCGATGGCTGCCGCCGCCGCCGCTCCGAGCAGCAGGCCCCGTGCGCGTCGCAGCGCGTGCTCGCTGGCCTGGGCCATCGCGGTGATCACTTCTGCGGTCGCCGTGCCCGTGGGAAAGGGCAGGCCTTCTGCAGCTATCAGCCGCGACCGTAGACCGGCTCCGATCGCGACGCCCAGCACGCCTAGCGCAAGCGACCAGGTGATCAGCTGTGTGCTGGACAGCGGCATACCTGCGCGCTCCAAGGCCGCTGTTGGACCCGCGACGCCTGCGACAAACGACATAACCGCAGCTGAGCCAGCGACAGTCTGTGTGATGTTGTTCTCGAGCTTCGAGTAAGCGCGGCCCAACACGCGAAACAGAGCGAAACCCAAGACGGATGCGGTGATGCTGCCGCCGTCGATGTAGCCCGTCTTCAACGCAGTATAGACGTTGGCTGCGGCCAAGACTGCGCCTAGCGCAACGCCAGCGCCTAGCGCGCGAAACGTAAGCTCAGGTGGATCGCTGGCAGCGTGGTTCTCTCGCACGAGCTTGTTGTCGTTCGCAGCGACTGGTAATTTCGAAGCGACGTTTGCAGCTGCGCGAGTGCTGTCCGCTGTTTCGTAAGCGCGGGGCTCGGGCTTCACCTTTTTGATGTTGCCACAGAGGTAGTTTTGCCGGCCAGTCATCAACGGACAGGAAGAGATCAGCACGACAAGAGCGAGCTGGCCCGGTTCGGAGGGCTCGTCGGCTCGTCCGAGAAGATGCGCCAGCTGTTCGAGATGTTGCAGCGCGCAGCGCACTGCGACGCGACCGTGTTGATCCAAGGCGAAACAGGCACCGGCAAAGAGGTGTCGGCACACTCTGTACACACCGAGAGCCGGCGTGGTGACGGGCCCTTTATAGTAGTCGACTGTGGTGCGATCCCCGGTCAGCTGCTGGAGAGTGAGCTGTTCGGCTACGAGCGTGGCGCGTTCACCGGTGCGGTTGCCGCGCGCATGGGCGCGTTCGAGGCAGCTCACGGCGGCACGGTGTTCTTGGATGAAATCGGCGAGCTGGGTGTGGATCTACAACCCAAGCTTTTACGAGTGCTCGAGAGCCGCAAGATCAAGCGCGTCGGCAGTAACAACTATATTCCGGTCGATGTGCGCGTGATCGCAGCGACCAATCGCGACTTGCGCGACGAGGTTGCAGCCAAGCGCTTCCGTTCCGACCTGTATTACCGCTTGGCGGTCTTACACATTCAGCTGCCCGCGCTGCGCGAACGCCAGGGCGACTTGTCCGACCTAGTGTCGGCGATCCTCGGCCAGCTCGATGTGCGCGACAACGCGCTGGTCACATCCCTACTCTCGGAAGACTTCATCGAAACACTCGGCGGCTATCGCTGGCCCGGCAATGTTCGCCAGCTACGCAATTACATTGAGCGGCGTGTTGCGCTGGGCGAGCTCGTGCCGCCGCCAGGTGCAGACTCGCTGTCACCACCACAGAACCGGTCGGATGCGACGCTCACCAAACTGGCTGAGGTGGCGACCGGCCCGCAGCCAGTCGCTGCAGCGTCCAGTCGTGTTGGCATCGACGAAGAATCGGGCCTGCACCTGCTCCTGGAACAGCCGCTAAAGCTAGCGCGCCAGGAGTGGAACAGCGCGTTTGAGCTGCGCTATCTCAAGGCTTTGCTGGTGCGTCACGGGCAAAACGTGAGCGCTGCTGCGAACGCAGCCGGCGTCAACCGCGTGCACATGTATCGCCTGCTTTGGAAGCACGGGTTGCGTGAGCCCGAGTCCGGGCAACCTCCTGAGCCACAACGCTGACCCTGCGTCACAAGGGACACGGGCACTTTTAGTAAGTGCTAACAAAGTGCCGCCGTGCGCTTCAGGCAGTGCTCTGCTCTCGGCTGTGCACAGGGGATGTGGTACGTCAGATTGCAGACAGGATCCTGGAACGTTCGCTTGGCTAACACTGGCCGCGACAATAAGACCTCGGGCTTTGTGTCCGCGGTACTCCAAGAGTCCTGACACAACCTCTGACACAACCGCGGGTAATTGCATGCGCATTGCAACTTTGTTGAGCGCCGGCCTCTGCTTGAGTTTTGGCCTGGCGTGCGAGAGCGGCCCGGCCGCGACCGGTGGCACGGAGTCGACGTCTGAAGGAGCGGGAGCAGGCGCGGCCGTTGGCGCAGCAGGTGCCGTCGCCGCGGCAGGTGCTCCCGCTGCGGCTGCAACACCGACTGACTACAGCAAGCCCGATGTGTGGCTATGCCGTCCGGACAAGCCCGGCGCATGCGCGGTCGACCTGAGCACGACCGTGGTGGCCGCCGACGGCACGCTCACGCCCGAGCCGTTCACACCGAACGCCGCGCCGCCGATCGACTGCTTCTACGTCTACCCGACGGTGTCGAACGATACGACTGGCAACAGCGACTTGGTCGCCGGGCCCGAAGAAAACAGCGTCGTCGCAGCCCAGTTCGCGCGCTTCGGCTCGCAGTGCCGGCTGTTCGCACCGCTCTATCGCCAGGTCACATTGACGTCGCTGCGAGCGGCGCTGTCGGGCATGCCTTCGACCGCGGATCGCACGCTCGGCATCCAGGACATCGCCGCTGCGTGGAAGTATTACCTCGACAACCACAACCAAGGCCGCGGCGTCGTGCTGATCGGTCACTCGCAAGGCTCGAGCACGCTGACCCAGCTGATCAAAGACCAGCTCGATACCGCGCCGCTCGATCCGCGTTTGATCTCTGCATTGCTGATCGGCACGACGATCACCGTGCCCAAAGGCGCAGACGTCGGCGGCACGTTCAAGAACCTGCCGTTCTGCCGCGCGAACGGGCAGCTCGGCTGCATCGTCAGCTACGCCTCATTCCGTACGACCGCGCCGCCTCCAGCCACGTCACTGTTCACACAATCGATGGATCCCACCATGGTGGGCGGTTGCTCGAATCCTGCGGCGCTCGCTGGGGGTCCCGCCGAGCTGCATGCGTATTTGAATGCTGCGGGCTCGGGCCTCACCACCGCACCCGCGGCTCCATGGACGATGGCATCACCGACCGTTCCCTCACCGTTCGTCAGCGTGCCGGGTCTGCTGACTGGGCAGTGCGTCGACGGCGAACGCGGCAGCTACTTCGCGATCACTGTTAACGGTAACCCTGCGGATCCACGCACGGACGACATCACGGGCGACGTGCTCACCGCCGGCATGGTGCAAGCCGACTGGGGCCTGCATGTCGTCGACGTGCACCTCGCGCTGGGTAACCTGCTCGACTTGGTCCAGGCGCAAGCTACAGCGTACGCCGCTCGCAGCGGCGCGGCTGCCGCTACCACTCCTTGATTCGATGCGCGCGGCTGGCCCGATCAGAGCTGCTTTGTAGGCACCTGGTTGGGCCAGAAGCGCTGCTCGCCCACGGACACGCCCTCTTGGATCACCGATAGAATCAGCAAGTCCGGACCGTCCTCGGGCACGATGTGTAAGTGCGAGGTGCCCTCGGGCATCACGCTCACCTCGCCCGGACGAAACGTGCGATCTTGCGTCGGATCTCGGAAAGCGCCTTGCAGCACCAGCACGTGCTCTTCGCCGTGATGCTCATGCTCAGGAAACTCAAGGCCTGCTGCGACGCGCACAAAGCCGCGAACGGCGTTCGCGACGCGCGGACCGCCTTCGACCCAAAACAGCTCGATGCCAGGCATGAGCTCGTAGAACTGCGAGCGATTGTCGAGTTGATCGAGCAGACGCTCAGCGCGCTCCGGCGCGATGTCCAAGAGCTGCGAGACGGCGCCTTTGAAGCGTTCGAAGCGGCTGGTCCCGGGCAGCGCAGCCATCAGCCGCGAGCGCAGGTCAGCAGCCGGTGGCTCGACTTGCTCGGGTGCGTCCTCGCCGAGCGCCGCTACCAGCTGCGGAACGCTCGAGCGCTCAGCATCGTCGAGCTCCGGCAACTCGCTTAGATCGTGGAGAAAGGCGTCCAGGTCGTCCGCACTCTCCGCGCCGATATCCTTGATATCCTTGATATCGTGGGGCCTGTCAGTCATGAGGCCTCCTTGGGAGGCACGACAGTCACACCCAGCTCTTTGCGCAACGTTTGCATGGCGGCAGACACACGCGACTTCACTGTGCCGATCGGAATGTCCAATTGAGCAGCAATTTCCGAGAACGAGAAACCTTCGAAATAGCCTAGCGCCAGTACTTCACGTTGACCCGCCGGCAGGCGCTCGAGCAAGCCGCGCAGCCGGGTCCCGTCGACGCGCCGCTCGTCCAGCTCGGTGACGTCGCTGCGGGGTGGCTCTGCCTCCAGGCCGACCACCCGTGAATACCCGTGCGATCGCACGCGATCCAGGCAGCGCGAGCGCATACGGAGCAGCATCCAGCTCTTCACGCTGCCGCGCTCGGCTCGGTAGTCGCCGGCGTGGCGCCACAGCTCCAAGAACACGTCGTGCAGCAGGTCTTCGGCCTCGCGGCGCGAGCGCACAATGCGCAGGCCCAGTGCGAGCAGCACCGGTGCGTGGCGATCGTACAGCACGCCCAGCGCAGGCTTATCCCCGTTGGCTAAGCGCCGGAGCACGGCGATGTCAGACTCATCCAGCACGGGCTCACTCTGTCGGATCGGTTTGTGCCACGAAACCATGGGCCGGGCTATAGCGGTCATGTCCTGCGCACCGTTCGCCTGTCGCTCGTTTCAACGGGTTCTGAGGTCATACGTCTCAGCGCGGAGGTTGGATCGACGAGATATGGAAAAGGATGGGGTGCGCAGGAGGGCCTACAGGTTCGCCGAAAATGTTGCGCCAGCCATTGTTGCGAGTCATTCGCACAGACTGACGCACGCCGCAGTCCCACGTGCACATAGACATGCTCGTTACATGGTCGTCGACGCTGACCTGGACATGAGCGCCACCTCGGTCGAGGACTCGTCAGCATCGCAATGACCGCTTGCGCGCGCGTCGCGACGGCTGCCGCATCTCGCTCCACTCGGCGGTCAAAAACAACGGTGGCGCCCACGTCCAAGGTGCCGTCAACGACTGCGCTACGGGTACGTCGCCGAGCGATGATGGGGGACCTCGACTGAGCGACGGCATCGTGCTTTTTTCGTGCATCTCGAACGTGCTCTGTGTGGCCCTGCCATCCTCTGCACACCCGCGGTGGCTACGTTTTGCAGCGGATAGCGCAACGATGTGCTGCTAGGTGGCTTACGGATCGACTTCGCGCCTATGCACAAGGCACTACGTTGCAGTAGTCAGGGCGAATGCTTTCGATGGGCGCCCGAGGGATCTTGCAATTGATATGCATGATCGTTAAGGATGGCCCAAGACAGGAGTTGGGGATGGTTGGCGAACCAGGCGGGTGCATTCGGCCCGCGGGTAGAATGGTGTTGCGTGCGCAGGGTCCTGTCGGTTCGGAGCAGACGCGTGCCGAAGCTACACGACAAATCGAAGTTGAGCTCGAAGTCGGCCCGGATGAGAGCGCTGACGCACAGCAGCGTGCAGTGCACGCCATCTGCGCCCGCGTGCTGGGTGAGCTGTTCGGCGTCGCCTCGCCGCACGCGCGTAGTTTGTACCAGCAGCTCGATGCGCGCCTGCGCGCGTGCAGGCCGGAGCTCGGTGATCTGCGCGCGCTTGCGCCGTGCACAGAGGTCAACCTCGCGCTCGGGCGGTTGGTCGCGATCATTCAAGGTGATTACATTGCGGATACGGACGCAGGCTGGCCGAAGCGGGAGCTGGAGTACGCCGTGCGCGTAGCGCTCTTGTCGCGGATTCAGTCCGAGCCACGCTTGCGTGAGCGGGCCCATCGCCTGCGCAGCTGCGCCGGTCTCGCGGAGACTGCGATGGAGCAGCACTACGGCCGCGTGCTGCTCGAGCAGCTGGAAGCGAAGCGGACTCCCTACGTGCCGCAACCTGCTGGTGCGCTGCGAACGGAGTTGTTAGAGCGCTGCCTCGTCAATTTTCCGTACACAAGAAATTACCGGTTGCTCACCGCGGCCGAGCTGCGGCTCTTGCAGCAGCCTGCGCCTCCGCTCTTGATCCGCGCCGCGCACTGCCAGTCGTTGTCGCACGCCCAGCACCAGCGCTTGGATGCAGAGCTCGGGCAGCTGCGCCGGCTCGCTATCAACAAACGCCAGCAGCGCCCGTGGCACAAACAGACCATCGCGGTGTGCGGTGCAGGGCCGCTGCCCGTCACAGGCTTGATGCTGCACACCATGACGGGTGCACGTGTCTCGCTGATCGAGCGCGACGAGAGCGCGGTGCGTGTGTCGCGCGCGCTGATCGAGCAGCTCGAGCGCCTGCAAGTGCTCGATGCCGGCGCCGTGCAAGTCATCCACGGTGACGTCGCCACGTTCGTGCCGCGCGCCGACGTAGTGGTGGTCGCGAGCTTGGTCGACAATGCGGCCAAGCTGCAGCTCGTCGAGCACCTGCGCACAGCCGGCCACGCGTCGGGCCTGTCCGCGCTCTTGTTGCGCTCGGCCAGCTCGATCTGCGCCGAGCTGGCTTACGAGCCGGTCGACACGCTGCTGTTCAGCGATCCAAGTTTGCCGTTCTGCGGAGAGAGCGTCCCGGCGACGGACCTCGAGCACCGCGCAGAACGTCTCGTTAGCAGTGCCACGGAGGTGCTCAACGACACAGAGCTGTACCGACCCGTGCAGCTCTCTGGCGCCCAACCCAGCGCTGTCAGCTGGCTGCGCGATCTACTCGTGCAGCTGCGAGCGGCAGCATGAAGCAACCCACAGGATGTTCCCATGAGTTACAACGCAGACGCCAAGCTGCTCTTTCTGATCGATCGCATCGAGGACTCTAGCTACCCCGTCACGGAGACCGGCTACGCGCTGGTCTATCGGGCCTGGATGCGCGCGCTCTCAGGCTCCGGCGAGATCTACATTGCCTATCCGGACAGCCCGTGGAGCTTGTCCAGTCAGGGTGAGCTGATCATCTCTGCGCATCGTGTGGTGTCGTTCCCGGCTGCGCCGTACGCGTTCTATCGCTCGCAGCGTGACGCCTACAGTGCCGATCAGGACCTCGGCTCGGAGCGTTGCCACGTCGAGCTCGATGCTCGGCCGCTCGCGGCGAACAGCTGCGACGCCGTCGTGTGGCGACAGGAGTCAGGTGCCCCGGAGGCATCGCGCGCGCTCCTGCAGGCGCTCACGCGCGTGGAGCGCGACACGGTGGTCTATCTGTCGCCTTGGCTCGCGCTCGACCCGCGCTTCGCCTCCAAAGTGCTGCCGGGGCGCGTCGACGAGCGCCTCACGCCGCGCACCTACCTGACGACGGAAGAGTCCAACACGCTGGGCGACGACAAAGCCGAAGCGGCGCGCGCGTTCGTGTTCGAGCAGCTCGGCGCGCCGGAGACTGTGATCGCCAAGCCAGTCTACGGCAACAACGGCATCGGCGTTCATGTGCTCGGTCGCCATCCGATCACTGGCGCGACGCATCTGCGCTTGGACGAGCTCGACACGTACAACAAGCTGCTCGCGCAGTACGGCGAGCTCGTCATCCAAGAATACATTCCTTCGGTGCGCTCTCCTGTGGGGCAAGACCCCGAGCTGCTCGCGAACATCCCGCGCGAGCGCGCTGACTTCGGCGAAATCCGCTTTCTGCTGATCGACGGAGAGGTGCCGCGCGACTACGAAGGCAAGCCGATCGCGGTCGCGCGCCGTGTACCGAGCGACACGAGCCTCGTCGCTGACAGCGGCATCTCCTACGCGACGAACCTGACGTCCAGAGAGCTCGAGTTCCTCGAGACGCTTGGACCGCTCTACCGCAGCTGGGGCATCTACTTCGGCGGTGGTGACTTGATCCGCACGCCAGATCCCGAGCGGCCGTTCGTCTTCACGGATGCGGCGCGCTCGGTGTGCGGGCATGCCGTGGTCACCGGCGCGCTGAACGACGAGCCTTATCTGATCATCGATCAGATCCTCGACAGTGTGGATCGCCACATGCGTGCCGCTTGCAGCCGCACGCGCACGGCAGACGTCGCCCAGCTACGCTGAACAGCGTTCGTGGGTGCATCAGCCATTGAGCGAGACCAGGTCTCACTCAACAGATCACGCAATGACCCGCGCTCGCACGGCGCTCAGCGGGGTGGACAGCGCTTGCACAAGCGATTGTGCGGGCCCGCAGAGAGAAAGCGCGCGTCGCACTTTATGCATTCGCGCATCCGCGGCAGCGTTCCGATCAAGCGGCAGCGCTTGATCATCTCAGTGGTGAGGCCCATGTCGGCGGCACGTGCGTTGACCGCTTCGATGCCCGAGTCTTCCCGATACAACGCGCTGAGCAAGTTGTGATCGGTGCTCATGAATGCCGCGATCAATCGACGGTCGAGCTCTTTTTCTTCAGCTGTCGGCGCGATGGGCTCATACTTTGTTGTTGTCGTCGATTGCATCTATCAGCGGCTGCTTTCCCGTCTCGCGATGAGATCCAGCGACCCTTTTAGCACGCTTGAAGAGCATTCAGGGCCGTAGGGTCAACTCGAGTCAGTGAAGACGAGGGATGAATCGCGGAAAGTGGAATGATCTCCATAGTTCCGTCAAAGACTGGCCGAGGCCATGGGCCACATTTTATTCGACGGGATGCGGGCTCAGGGCTGCGGGGCGCAGGGTCATGTGGGCACGGAGTGGGGATTGCCCAGCCCTTGCACTCAGCGCAGCTCGCTGAGAATGCGCTCGCCCACGGGGTGCTTTTGCGCCAAGCCGGGCACGAGCTCCTCTTACGTTGTAAGGCAGGCATGCAGGGGCTCCTCTGCCCAATCTGCAGAAAGTACTGCGAAGTCCACACCAGCTGGAGCGCTCGCAGAACTTTCTACGCGGTCGTGTCACGCCGCACCCCGGTACCTCGTCATGTTCGTGAAGAGGAAATCACCATGACCGACCGCATCAATATCCTTTCCGGAGAGAGCGACCTGATCAGGCTGTTCATCAGCTTTAGCCACGAAGTGGAAGCCGCGGGGCTCGAGAAGAGCCTGATCGAGCTGGTCAAGATCCGCGCCTCGCAGCTGAACAGCTGCGCGATTTGCCTGCACATGCACACGCGCGATGCGCGCAAGCTCGGCGAGACCGAGGAGCGCTTGTACATGCTGAACGCATGGCGCGAGTCACCGCTGTACACGTCGCGCGAGCGCGCAGCGCTGGCTTGGACCGAAACTTTGACGACGCTCTCTGCGACGGGCGCGCCGGACGAAATCTACGCGCTCGTAAAGGCGGAATTCAGTGATCAGGAGTCGATCGCGCTCACCATGCTGATCAATGTGATCAACAGTTGGAATCGCCTCGGCGTTGGGTATCGGCGCACGCATCCAGCCAACGTTACGGCCGCGCCAGCCGCCGTTCGCGCATGAACAGAAACAGCGGCAGCGAGCATGCCCACGCGATCACGAAGGTGAGCACGACGTAAACCCAGATGTGCTTCATTTTGAGGCGAAGCCCCTCGCTGACCATCCAGATCAGCGAGGCGAGGGATCCGACCCAGAAGTCAGCTGCGAGCGAGCCGAGCAGCGCCGATCCCTGGAAGCCTACGAGCACGAACGCTTGCGGCGTGAACGCGTCCCCGAGCTCTTTCAGGGCTTGCAGGTTGTACGACCAGGTGGAGACCGCGCCGAGGATCGAGAGCGCGAGATAAACCCAAGCGATCGGCGATGGTTTGCCTGTCATGGCAGCACTCTCGCTAGATCGGCTGGGGGAAGCAACAGCCGCCAAGACGGCGAACGTCTTGGCGGCGTGCTTCTGCGTTCAGCGCGACGGCCAGGTGTTTTGCAGCTCACAGAGCGCAGTCACCAGCGCGTCGATATCCGAACGATCGTTGTACATGGCGAGTGACGGGCGCACCGTCGTCTCGTGCCCGAAGCGTCGCAGCGCGGGTTGCGCGCAGTGGTGCCCCGCGCGCACGGCGATGCCGCGCTGTGCGAGCGCGCTACCGACTTGCTCCGAGCTCTTGTTTTCAAGCACGAAGCCGAGCACAGCGGCTTTCTCTTTGGCGGTGCCGATGAAGTGCAGGCCGGGCACGGTCGAGAGCGCGCGTGTGCCGTACTCCAAGAGCTCGTGCTCGTGGCGTGCGACGTTGTCGAGGCCGAGCGCCATCAAGTAGTCGAGCGCCACGCCGAGACCCACTGCATCGGCGATGTTGCCGGTGCCAGCTTCGAAGCGCATCGGCGCAGGTTGGTAGACGGTCTTTTCGAACGTCACGTCGGCGATCATGTTGCCGCCGCCCTGCCAGGGAGGCATCGCTGCGAGCAGCGCGCGCTTGCCGTAGACCACACCGATGCCCGTCGGACCGAACACTTTGTGTCCAGAGAACACGTAGAAGTCGGCGTCGAGCGCTTGGACATCGACCGGCATGTGACAAACAGATTGTGCGCCATCGATCATCACGCGCGCGCCGTGGCGATGCGCGATCTGGGTCATGGCTTGCACCGGCAGGATCGTACCGAGCGCGTTCGACACGTGCGTGAATGCCACCAAGCGCGTGTGCGAGTTGAACAAGCGCTCGTACTGCTGCAGGTCGATCTGACCCGAGTCATCCACCTCGGCGACGCGCAGGCGTGCGCCAGTACGCTCGCACAGCTGCTTCCAGGGGATAATGTTCGAGTGGTGCTCGATGCGCGAGACGATCACCTCGTCGCCCGCTTCGACGTAACGTCCACCCCAGCTCGAAGCCACCAAGTTGATGCCTTCGGTCGCGCCGCGCACGAATACGATCTCTTCAGTGCTGCCTGCGTTCAGGAAGCGCCGCACGCTCTCGCGCGCTTGTTCGTATGCGTCGGTCGAGCGCGCCGCCAACGTGTGCGCGGCGCGATGGATGTTCGAGTTCTCGAAGCGGTAGAAGTGCGCGATCCGCTCGATCACGACGTTCGGCTTTTGCGTGGTCGCGGCGTTGTCGAGCCAGACGAGTGGCCGGCCATTGATCTGCTGGTGCAGAATCGGAAAGTCGGCGCGCACGCGTGACACTTCGAAGCCGCGCGAGTGTGGAACCGCTGGGATGCCTTGCGGCGCGCTGGTGTAGCCGGATGGCACCTGCGAGGTCGCGGCGTTGTGGCCTGAAGTTGCGTACCCGTTGGAGGGCGCAATGCCGCTGGCTTGCGCGGGCTTGCCGCTGTGAGCGTACAACGGAGCGCCGCCGTTGGCGTAGGATGGTGTCACGTCGCTTGCGTGTGAGGGCGCGCTCGTGGCGGCGTAGTGGGGCGGGTTGCTCGTGCCGGACGGCACGTAACCATTCGCTGGGGATGCGCTCTGCGGCGCGTATGTGCTGGCGTGATGTGGATACGTGCTATCACCGCCGACCGGTTGTGAAGGCGCGTTGGCGCCGCTGCCCCCGCCGTAGCCGCTCGGAGCTGCACTGTAAGGCACAGGCATGGTCGCGATGCGCGGCGCGCCGGCATCGAACAAGCCTGGACCTGCATCCAGTGGCTGCACTGCGAGCGCGGCTTTGGTGATGCGCAGGTCGCTGGTGTGCGTGGGCGCTTCCGGCGCGAGGAAGTAGTACGGCATCGCCGGCTGCGCTGCGCGCTGCGGCGCGGTGAGCTCGTTCGCGCCGAGCCCAGTGGGCACAGCGGCTACGATGGGCGCGGAAGCAGCGGCAGCCATGCGCCGCGGGTCGGCGAACGAGGGCAAAGCTTCGACGCCACTGGCTGCAGGCGTGAAGCCCGGCAGCTGCGCAGTTGGTGCAGCCTGCGCTGCCGGCGCAACACCGCCCAGATCCTGGCTCTGGAAGAACGTGTTGGCCCACTGCGTCATCTGCTCCACGCTGGGCAGCGCGGACGCGGCATCTGGGCGCAGCTTGTCCGCCGCTCCCAGCGGCATGGAAGGCACGTCGCTCGGCGGACGCGCGCTCGAATGCGGCGTCAGCTCAGGCGCCGCAGCCGAGAATGGATCACTTGTACTCATGGTAGTTGCCCAGCGTCACGCCATCGAGCACGGCCACTGCGTCCGGCGTGAGCACGGCGGCAGAGCAGTACAGCGACACGAGGTATGAGGCCACGGCGTTTTGATCGATGCCCATGAAGCGCACGGACAGACCGGGTGATTGCTCGCCGCTCAAGCCGGGCTGGAACAGACCCACGACGCCCTGTTTGTTCTCGCCGACGCGCATCAAGATGATGCTGCTCGCGTCGCCTTCGACAGGCAGCTTGCTCGACGGAACGATCGGCAGGCCGCGCCAGGTCAAGAACTGTGAGCCAAAGAGCGTGACGGTCGCGGGCGGAACGCCGCGGCGCGTGCACTCACGACCGAACGCAGCGATCGCGCGTGGATGCGCGACGAAGAACGCCGGCTCTTTCCACACCTTGGTGATCAGCTCGTCCATGTCGTCGGGCGTGGGCGGGCCTTTGCGCGTGGTGATGCGCTGCTCGGGTGCGACTTGGTTCAAGAGGCCGTAGTCGAAGTTGTTGAGCAACTCAGACTCTTGGCGCTCCTTCACGAGCTCGATCGTGACGCGCAGCTGCTCGCGGATCTGGTCGTGCGGACTGCTGAATAGATCAGAGATATGCGTGTTGATCTTCACCACCGTGGTGATGGCGTTCAACACGTACTCGCGCGGGTTCTCTTCGTAATCGACGAAGGTGGATGGCGCGACGTTGTCGTCGTCCAAGCCGCAAACTACTTCGATCGGCGACTCGTCCTTGAGGCGATTGACGCGCAACACGCCAGCTTCGAGAGGCTTCCATGGCAGGAGCGCAGTCAGCCAACGCGGCGTGACCGACCGGATCTGAACCGGCGTCTTGGTGGTGTTGGATAGCTTACGCGCAGCGCTTTCGCGCACCGCAACTTGAGTGGTGATGTCAGCCATTTCGGTGAAGTCCTGCTTGAGCTCGTCGTGCAAGTCGCACGACGCGGGCTCTTTTTATCCGGCTTCACCGAAGCAAACACGCCTCAAGGGCGGCGCACTGGCATTTCATCCGCTATCGCGGAGATTCGTACGCTATAGCAGGCTGCCCTGACACTTTGATCGAGCTCGCTGCGTGTACGTGGCAGTGGCAACGTGCTTCGATAGGTACGGCGCGAAGCACTTGCTCCACGTGCTTTCCGCAGCCGGAGAACGTCGGTTTTTGGCAAAGCTCACACAGTACGCGTTGGCACATGGCGAAAGCTCCCAGCTCCTTTCCGCTGTCTATGCAGGGCTGGTGCCAGCGACGAAATGCCCGCTAAGTGGTTGTTGTGTTTGAGCTCTCGCTAAAATGAGGGGGGATAAGGCCCGTGCTCTAACACAGCTCACGGGGTTTCCATCATAGATGATGGGTGGTGATGTCGGTAGTTGGATCCATAGCGTTTCGTGTCTTGCGAGTGGCGCGTGCTTTCAACCTACCCAGTCGAGTGGTGCCCTGTTAGAAAAGCTACAGTGTCCGACACGATCGACAGCTCGCCGCGTCGACGCCACCTACAGGTGCCAGCTCGCGACGGATACGAGAGTGACGACGGTCACCACGGCGTATCTGCAGGCGGCACGAGCCATGCGGATAACGATGTTGGCCCCGCTGTCGGCTCGAACTTACGGCGCTTGCGCATGCGGCGCGGCTTGTCGCTGGAGCGCTTGTCGAAGCAGTCGCGTGTCAGTCGCGCGATGCTCAGTCAGATCGAGCTCGGCCGCAGTGCGCCGAGCGTAAATGTGGTGTGGAAGATCGCGAGTGCGCTCGCGGTTCCATTCAGCGCGCTGCTCAGTGTATACCCAGGCAAATCGCCCCGGGTTTTGCATGCGCGCAAGGCGCAGGTCACGAGCAACCACGACAGCAGTTTCTCGTGGCGAGCGCTCTTCCCGCGCGAGCCGCGGCGGGTCACCGAGTTCTATCAGCTTACGGTGCAACCACACGGCATCGGCGCAGCAGCCGCGTACGCGCCGCAAACACAAGGCAACGTGGTGGTCGCAAGTGGCAGCGTACGCATCAAGCTAGGCGCGAGCATCCTGCGCTTAGAAGAAGGCGACGCAGCGGTGTTCGACGCGGACGTAGAGCAAATCTACGAGAACATGAGCAGCGAGCTGGCAGTGCTCTACCTAGTGGTCACGTTCAGCCAGCCACTCGAAGGCTGATCATGCCCTGCAGCGGTCGGCGGCAGGCGTACGTGGCTCCCATCTCCCTTTGCGCCGAACGCGATGGCCTCGCGAATACCGCTGCACCTGGTGTGTTGGGCACCTTGAAGATTGAAAGGGTCCTTGGCAATTTTCCAGGCATGGATAGACCCGTGCACGTGCGGGCCACGCAGAAGCTCCTATCGTCGCGACCAGTCGTCGCAGAGTGGCTGTCCCTCTGCTGAGGTTTCGAGGCTTGAGCTTCGCGTACGTCTCCCGCGATCGGGACCACTCGCGCTTCGGACACGCCAAGTGTGCAAATGCGCCGGTGGTGCAAGCGGTTCTGACGTTCCCCACGGCGCGCACACTTGGCTGGACGGGTCGCGCCAACGCGGGTCTGCGAAGAATGGCGTTGGCACGCCCCGTACGTCCTGCGCGCGAGTGGTCCCGCTCACGGGAGACTCCCCATTGCGCTGGTTCGCAAAAGCATTGCCCTGACGCCGATGGCTGCAGTGATTCGGCGGAAGCCCGCTTGATTGTTACGCGGAGCCGCAGCGGAGCACTGAGCTCTACCAACTGACGGTGCAACCTCACGGCACGCGCGGCGGCCGCGTGAGCGGCGAGCTCGCGGTCATGTACACCGTGATTGCACGCAGTCAGCTACTTGAGGGTTGATCATCGCCTGCTGCTATCGGTTGCAGCCGGCTGCACTACGCTTGGCACCCTTCTCTCTGTGCCGCAAACGATCCGGTGTGAGGCCATGTCTTCACGCTCGGCTCGCGATTATCGCTGCGCTTTGGTGTGTCTTGGGTACCTTGAAAATTGAAAGGTTCACTGGCAATTTTCCAGGCATGGACAGAGCAGCGCATGTGCGCGCAGTGCAGAAGCTTCTCTCCTCCCGGCCAGTCGTCGCCGTCCTCGGCGCGCGTCAGGTCGGAAAAACGACGCTTGCCAGACATCTCGCAAGAATCGCCACGCGACCAGTCACGTTTTTCGACCTCGAAGACCCACGAGACCGAGCACGCCTCGCTGAGCCAACACTCGCTCTCGAGGGCCTGCGTGGGCTGGTCATCCTTGACGAAGTGCAGCTGCAACCCGAGTTGTTTTCGGTGCTGCGGGTGCTCGCCGATCGACCGCGACGGCCGGCTCGGTTTCTTGTGCTTGGGAGCGCCTCGCCCACCTTGCTCCGGCAGGGTGCGGAGACCTTGGCAGGCCGCATCGCGTTCTATGAGCTCGACGGCTTCGATCTAGAGGAAGTGGGGGTGAAAAACTTGGATCGCCTGTGGCTGCGCGGCGGCTATCCAAGCTCGTATCTTGCTAAGACTGAAGGTGAAAGCTTCAAGTGGCGCGCCGACTTCGTGAGCACGTTCGTCGAACGAGACATTCCCCGTTTGGGCATCGGGATCGATCCCGCGGTACTCAGCCGTTTCTGGACCATGCTCGCTCACTATCATGGCCAGGTATGCAATCTCTCCGAGCTTGGGCGGTCGTTGGGTGTGTCGCACACCACCGTGCGGAGCTACATCGATCTGCTCGGTAAGACGTTCGTCGTACGTGAGCTGCGGCCATGGGCCGAAAACCTTGGTAAACGGATCGTGAAAGCACCGAAGGTGTACGTCGCCGACAGTGGGCTCGTGCACTCGCTCCTGAACATCCCCACGCGCCGCGATCTCGAGGCACATCCGAAGCTTGGTGCCAGCTGGGAAGGCTTCATGATCGCACAGCTCGCGCGAAAGCTACGCGCGCGAAATAGCGAGCTGTACTTCTGGGCGACGCACGCAGGAGCTGAGCTGGATCTGATGCTCGTGCGCGGCCGAGAGCGTTTCGGGTTTGAGATCAAACGTACCGATGCACCCAAGCTCACACCTTCCATGCGCTCGGCGCTCGAAGACCTGAAGCTTTCGCGACTTTATGTGGTGCACGCCGGCAAAACCAGCTTCGATCTCGACAAGCGCGTCCGCTGCGTAGCGGCGTCCCAAATCCTCGCGGAGGTATGACGCGCAATAGCTGAAGAGCCGGCGCAGCTCGGCGTCATGTCCCTCGTGGTCATTCTTCAATCAACTGCTCGAAGATTTGACCACTGCCTGCTGCTATCAGCGGCAGGCAGTGCACAGCGCCTTGCTACATGGCCGGTGGTTCCGGCGTTGGATCCGGTTCCGGCATCGGATCTGGCGGCGGGTTCTCGCACGAGGTGCCGTTGCAGATCTGACCGGATCCACAGCATGAGGTGCCGCATCGCGTGCCGCTGGCGCAGCCGCACGAGCTTCCGAGGCACGTCAATTCGCCACGGCAGTCGTCGCCGCAGTCGGCGCAGTTCGCGTTGGTGCCCAGGGGAACGCAGGCGGTTCCGCACATCCTGTTTGGTGAAGAGCACACCGGCGGCGGGTCTACACACACGCTGTTCGTGCAGACTTGGCCCGATCCACAGCACGAAGTGCCGCACGCCGTGCCGCTGGCGCATCCGCATGAGGTTCCGAGGCACGTCAGGTCGCCACGGCAGTCGTCGCCGCAGTCGGAGCAGTTCGCGTTGGTGCCCAGGGGAACGCAGGCGGTTCCGCACATCTTGTTGGGTGAAGAGCACACCGGCGGCGGGTCTCCACACATGCCGTTCGTGCAGACTTGACCCGATCCACAGCAAGAAGTGCCGCATGCCGTGCCGCTGGCGCATCCGCATGAGGTTCCGAGGCACGTCAGGTCGCCACGACAGTCGTCGCCGCAGTCGGCGCAGTTCGCGTTGGTGCCCAGGGGAACGCAGGCGGTTCCGCACATCTTGTTGGGTGAAGAGCACACCGGCGGCGGGTCTCCACACATGCCGTTCGTGCAGACTTGGCCCGATTCACAGCACGAAGTGCCGCATGCCGTGCCGCTGGCGCATCCGCATGAGGTTCCGAGGCACGTCAGGTCGCCACGACAGTCGTCGCCGCAGCGGGCGCAGTTCGCGTTGGTGCCCAGGGGAACGCAGGCGGTTCCGCACATCTCGTTGGGTGAAGGGCATCCCGGCGGCCGGTCTACACACGTTCTGCTCGAGCACATTTGTTCTGGGGGGCAAACGTCGCCGCACCGCGCGCAGTTCGCGTTGGTGTTGATCTCCACACACCTGCCGCCGCAGAGCATCTGGGTGCCGTTGCACGTTGGTTGGCAATCGCTGTCTGTGTTGGAGTTGGCGTTGGATGGGCAACATCCATCTGGGCCATTGAGATTCGCTAAGACGGGTCGGCTGTCGCATCTGCGCGAGCAGCCCGTGCCGGCTACGACGTTGGCCGTGCATGCGTTGCCGTCTGTGTCTGCTGGGCAAGATGTGGGGCAGTTGCCGTCGCAGACTTCGCCGGGCTCGATTACCAGGTTGCCGCAGTCGGGGGTGCAGTCGTTGTCGTTTCTTGCTGTCGCCCCGACGGGGCAGCAGCCGTCGCCGTTGGCTGCAGCGAGAATCAGTTCGAAGCTGCAGCGCATGCCGCACGGGCTGGCAACGAGTGTGCTGCGTGTGCATGCGATGAAGTCTTCGCATTGGGAGGCCGCCGTCGGGCACAAGCCGTCGCAGAACTCGCCGCGTTCGATTAAGCCGTTGCCGCATATTGCTGGGCAGTCGCTGTCGTTGTTTGCGTTGCCACGACCGGATGGGCAGCACATGTCGCCGTTGACCGTGCGCGTGACCGGCGTGTGATTGCACCGCACGTTGCAGTTCTCGGGTGTGCCAGTGGTGATGTCGTCGGTGCACGGGTCGCCATCATCGCAGGACGGGCACGGCCCGTCTGCGCTCGTAGGCTCGCACAACTCTCCCAGCGCTTCCTCGACGACCCCGTTGCCGCAGCCCGGTGAGCATTCACCGTCGTTGGTGTTGTTGCAGTCCGAGGTGCCGCAGCAGCCGTCGCCAGTCATGCAGACATCGATTTGGCTCATCGCGCATACCGCTGAGCAGCTGGCAGCATCGCCTACGATCGTCGCAGTCTGACAGTCGTTCGAGCGCGGGCATGCTGCAGGATCGACCGGGCAATCTCCGTCGCAGAGCTCGCCCATCTCGACAACGCCGTTTCCGCACGTCGCGACCGTGCAATCTGGATCGGTGCTGGAGTCGGTGCCATCCGGGCAGCAGTCATCGCCTGCTATCGCGCTTTGGACTGGATACTCCATGCAGCGTGTCTTGCAGGCGGTGCCTTCCAGCTGCTCTGGCTTGCAACCGCCGGTCCTGCAGCTCTCGGGGCTGTCACAAGCGCCGGGCAGGCCCTGCGGGATCATGGTGTCGCATTCTTCTTCGTCGTTCCATACGCCGTCGCCGCAGTTGCCGCCGATGATGCGTTCGGGTTTGTCGGGGGTGCCGCCGTCGACTGCATTGTTGCCGGAGGTGCCGCCCGCGCCGCGTCGGCCGGGTCCGGATGATCCGCCTTCACCGGACGTGCCGCCGTCGGCCCGGCGCTGTGTTCCCGTGCGCGTTTCCGAGCTGGTGGTCATGCCGCCGTCAGCTGCTGTGATGTTGCCGTCGCTGCCCAGTCCGGGCAGCGAGAGGACATCGACGTCGCTGCTCCAACATTCACCTTCGTAACAAGTCTCCTGCTCGCTGCAGCTCAAGCTCTTTTTGTCGAGACAATCCGCGCTGAACAAGAGCTTCAGCTCGAGCGTGCGCTGCGCGACGAAGCCGCTGCGTGCGCGCAGTACCGCGATCGGATTCTCACCTTCGTAGAGCGTCGCCTCGATCCGGTACGATCGGCGCGCGTCGTTGCCGCGAGGCACCAAGGCGATGCTGTAAGGCCAGAACGGTTCGGCGCCCTCGACCGTCGGGAATGTCTGCTCGTACGGCGCACCATCGACGTGGTCGAATTCGCTGCGGCTCTCGAACTCGACGATCAGCTCGGTGGCGCGGGCGCGTACCTCATCGTCCGCTTCGATCACCAACATGACCTGCGTGCGCGGGTCACTGCTCTTGCATGCGCCGCTTAGAGCGGCAAGGAATGCGCACAGCGCGAGACTGATGCTGAGACCTCGGGGTCTTTGTCTGCCTAACATGGCTCTCCGGCTATTGCCCCAACGTCAACACTTCGATCTTCAGGCCGGTGTTTCCCGGCAGCTCGGACTCGGGGCCCGATGGGCCTGCTGTGAGCGCGATCGCTGTCACCGCGCCGCCGACCACCACTGCGCTGACGATCGTCCAAAACCACCACTGTTGCAGCACGCCATTGCGGCCCGTGTCAGCGGGCGGGGGTGCGACTGGAGGCTGGCCGGGTTCTTCCGAGGGCGACAGCGTTGCGGCTGCGAGCTCGGGCGAGGTGGACGCTGTTGGCTGCGAGCTGTCACGCGCCTCGACCAAGTGGTCGGGTGTAAGCGTGAGCTCCAGGCGAGTGGTCTTGCCGCCCTCGACGGCAATCGTGCGGTGCAGCGAGCGGAAGCCCGGCGCCTGGATGCTCAGGTCGTGCTGGCCGAGGTCAAGCTTCAGCTCGCCTTCGACGCGCTGCCCGTCCAAGGTGACGCTCGCTTGCGCCTCCGGCGGCTTCACTCGGATCGTCAGCCTGCCGATGAACTTTTCGATCCGCAGAAGCAGCCCGAGCACTTCGTGGCGCTGGTCCTCGGAGAGCGGCGAGCGCAGCTCGGTGAGCCCGGCGTTCAGCTCTTTTTGTGCACGGACGTACTCTTTTAGCTCGAACGAGACCTTGCCCATGCCGCGCAAGGTGCGTGCGCTTGGCCGCAGCGCGTGGGCTTGCTCGAAGAGCACGCGAGCTTCCCTCCAGTTGCCCGAGTCGAACTCGAGCACGGCGCCTTCGATGACTTTCTTGTACTCGTCTGGCTTTGCGGTCTGCGCGAACGCCGTGAAGTGGGCGCTCCAGAGCAGTCCAAGTACTGTGATTTGGAATGCGATCAGTCTAAGCGGAGTCAAAAAGCAGTCCCCCAAATGGTCGACGCCTTGCCCTATGCAAACCTCGGCCGTTAGTCAACCGCGCGGCCGCGCAAATGAACAACGTGTCGATGTTAGTGGAGCCGGCAGCAGCTGAGCGCGGCATGTGCGACACGACCTTAGCTCCGAGATACGGCGGCGTGTCCGTCGCCGTGCATCAAAGCTGGCGGCAAATCGGCCAGCGAGAGCAGCAGAGCACGATAAAGCCAGGAGCAGTGAAATCACCACCGGCTGGGCACGCTCCTGCTGCTGACGGCGGCGCCCAGCCAAAACGCTTCCCCTTAACTCGAGCCCGATCCCGAGCCCGATCTCGCCTTACTTCATCGTGAATGATCTGACACACGCAAAGATGCGTCGCGATGCCTCGTTCCCGAGCGCCGCGCTCGACGCGTCGACAGCCCGTGGTGGGCTACTCGCAAACACTGCGTCGATGCCGAGCCGAGCACGCTCGGGGTTTCGCTTGCGCTTGCGGGTTCGGCTTCGTGGGTGCGCAACGAGAGCCCTCTAAGCGCAAAGGAGAACCAACATGTGTTGTCCGCCGCCTTGCAGCTGCCGGTAGGCTTGCAGCTCGTGAACGACAAACCGCATCACTATTGCGTCGCGCCTACGACCACCATGCCCATCGACAAGTACAAGGGACTGCTCGAGGAACTCGGGCTTCGCGCTGAGCGCTTCATCAAAAAGGCGGGTAAGGCGGTCTCATGAAAAAGCTGGAGTTAAACCTATCCGAGTCGGAAACAAAAATCGTGCTCGAGGCTTTGCTGAGGCGCGAGTCGGAGATGGTGGAGGTTTGCCGCTCGTCGGATGACGATGATCTCGTCGCTGATACTGGCAATGAGCTCATTGAGCTTCGGCTTCTTCTGAAGCCGATTCGTGAACGGGCGCTGGAGACGTTCGGATCCAACGTGACGAACTTCAGCCGCGAGGAGCTCTGAGCGGCGCGCCCAATCTTTTCAGTGTTTGCGTGACGTATGCGCGCGAGACTCCTTCGCGCCGCGCCGTCGGAGACATCGGCGAGCGTCCAGCGTCCACCCCACGATCCGGAAAGCAGATGGCTCGCGGCGGTGTCTCGGAAGTCGTGGAAGCGACGACGGCGTTCGATGCTAGCCTCGTCACCCAGCCCGGCCGCACCTCCACGACGCCTGCTTCATCCTTGTAGGGAGTGTCCGCTCATCGGATGCAGTTCGAGCATTGGCGCAGGAGCCAACGCGATCGATCTTCACTCAAGAGAGTCACTTTCGAGACGCTCACATCAGGGTAGGGGCGGCAATTCGGGCGGAGCGCTGAGCGGCGGCCGCAACTGTCGTCTCGATGGATTCACGTGGACCCGAGGTGAACGAGCCGCGATTTGCCCTCGTTCACAGCGGTGAGTGGTCGGTTTTCGATCAGGTATGTGCCCTTGATCGAAATTTCGCGTAAGTGCTGTAAAGCACCGGACATGGTGTGCGTTACTTCGAGCGAAGCTGCTGGCGGCAGGCGCCAGCTTCGCGTCGCGCCAGGGATCTCATACGCCTTCGCCCCATAACGCTTGGTACATTTCGTTGTCGTCGAGCCGGCGTTGACCTTCGGGTCATACAGCTTGCGCATCACGCCACCGAGCGCGAGCGCTGCAACAAGCGAAAGTCTTCTGCCACGGAGCGAGCGGTCTCGTAGGAGCAGCCGACTTTGCGCGCGATCTGTGCCGGAGTCGCTTGTGGATCGCGTTCGAGCGCGTACCAAACATCGGCGCGATAGTTGGCTCCCAGCTCGAGCCGCTTGCGATAGAGCGGGTGGCGCCCCGCGAGTTGTTCGCTTGTATCGACGTCCGCCGCACGCGAGCGCAGGAGCTTGGCGTGCACGCGCAGCGGCGAGCCTGCGAAGCGCGGGTCCGCGCCTGCTCGCTGCAGCTGCATGGCCGTGATCTCGGTGTCGTCGAGGTCGAGTGTCTTCCCGACATACAGACGCTTCATTGCCAACCAACGCGTATCGTGCGCGCCAAGCCAGTGGCCGATCGCTGCCCAAAAGGCCGAGACCAGCGGATCGCCAGCTGCTTTGCGCTTCACCACGCGCCCGAGCCGCGGCACGTTCACGCGTGCGTGATGCTCTTCGAGCCACGTGACGATCACAGCGAGCAGCCGGTAGTCGCGCGGCAGTGCCTGTTCGACGGCTGAGGTGAGAGTCAGCTCGATGTCCGCTGGCTCGCGGCTCGCTGGCGTCGAGCCGACTCGTATGCCGACGCTGCGGAGTGCCGCATCCAGGCTTCCGATCACCTCCGGCTCGGGCTGCGTTCTAGAAAACGGCATCGTACCCGAGCTCCTTGGCGAGCCGGGTCAGCTGTCGCCGCGCCAGTGGTACCCAGTATTTCTCGCGACTGTCAGCGTTGCCTTCGTATTGCTCTACGAAGGGCCAGGCAGCGCGCAGTTCTTCGAGCGAAGGATTGAGGGCGACACAATCTTGGTAGTCGATGCCGCGATCTACTAGCGCCACAAGCTTGGTGCACAGTAAGTCGAGATGACCCAAGGTCAGAAGATGCAGTGAACTGCCGGTGAAAGCGACGCGCAGCCGAGTTCGCCAACCCTCCGGCACGCAGCCCGGGATCGCCACGAAGTCGTGCGCCTTGCTGTTCAGCCACTCTGCATCGATGCCGCTCAAGGCGGCGAAGTCTCTCGCTGCCGCCGCGACGTCCACAGGGATCTCCGGGTCGAGCACGTCGCAGTCATCCGTGGTGCGTGTCACGACGCCGAGCAGTGACAGCGCTGAACCACCCAGGATCACGGCCTCGAAGCGAAGGCCGCGACCCGCGAGGAACGCATCGAACGCAGGGATGACGAGGGACGGTTGCACGGTACTGTTATAAATAGTACTTCGCGAGGGAGTCCGCCAGGTCCGCCCGGCGCTCGCCGCTGCAGTTTTGACCCCGTACACCGGGTACGCCCACCCTTGGCGATTAGGGGCTGCACGCGTCTCTCGCGCAGTGCGCGGAAATTCAAAAGGAATTTGCAGGACGCCGAGCCGGAGCTGGCGGCGCGCACTTGCGACTACGGTGTGGGTAACCTTCGCACGCATCGCTTTCTCGCTCGCTGATCCCGTGCGAGGCCTTTGAGCGGTGAGTCGGCGAGCGCAGCTTCCTCAGCGCGAAACCTCCCGCAGCCAAGGGCGGCGCAGGCTCGGGATCCCAGGTGGCGGCGACCTGCGAGCTTGTGACCATCAAGGCGTCGAGCGATGCGTGCGCAGAAAGCGCAGGCTCTAGCGCGGCTCATTCGTGCCGATAGACCGAGGGCCGTGCGCTGGATTGACGAGCTCTGTTTGTTCGCCGTCGATCACCTGCTCGACCGCCGCCGCTATCCTCGAGATGAATGAAGGCGTGATGAGCGCCACGACGATCTTGCGTTGGAGCTTGAAGTTGGGCTGTGCGCAGGCCTGCATAGCGCCGACGGCGCGCGGATCGGGCCGAGCGAATTCCGCATGGAACTTAGGCGCTCGATGCACTCACGCGGCAACCCATACGGACGAGATCATCGCGTCATGAACCGACGAACCCGCTTCTCTTACGCGTGTGCTGTCTGCGCGCTCGCCGCTGTCAGCTGCGGTCCTTCCGCCGCTGACAGCGCTTCCATGACTCCGCGTCCCGGCCCGGCTTCGCTTCCGCAGCTGGCAGAGGCGGTGTTGCCCGGCTCAACAGCGCTTTACTCCGCGCCTGATGCTGCCGTCGCGAGCCCTGCCAGTGAACCGGACGCACCCGCACCCGCACAGGCGCGTCAGCTCTATCCAGTCGGCACGAGCAGTCTGACCTTGCCGGTCGGCGAGACGCGGCGCGTTCCCGTGCAGCTCTGGTATCCCGCGGTGGAATCCGCGCGCGCCGAAGCGGAAGCAGGGCGTTCCGTGCTCGAGTTCGAGCCGCCCGGCCCGGCGCGCGAGCAATGGGCACGCTTGAACGAGCAAGCGACGCCGTACTACACGCAACGCATGATGCACGCAGCCGACGCGCCGAAGAGCGCCGAAGAACCTGCGCGCCTTCCGCTCGTGTTGATCTCGCACTGCAACGATTGCTTGCGCTTCAGCTACATGGTCGTGGCCGAGCAGCTCGCCGCTCATGGCTTCATCGTCGCCGCACCCGACCACATCGACAACACACTCTACGACGCGATCGACGGCAGCTCGGTAGGCGTAGATCTCAACGACTTCCTCGAGCAGCGGCGCTTGGACATGCTCGCTCTCACCGACGCACTGCTCGACGCCGCGTCCGCAGTCATCCCCGATCATCTGCGCGGCCGCGCAGATGCTGAGCGCGTCGGCATGCTTGGGCACAGCTTCGGTGCGCTCACCACCGCGTATGCATCGACGCGCGACCCGCGGATCAAAGCCATCGGCATCCTCGCCATGGTCGCGTCGCTCGACAATCGCCTGCCGGTCGCGGGTGACCAGCTCGCGGCGCGGGTGATGTTGCAGCCACTCTCCAAGCCCGCATTCTTCCTTCTTGCCGAAGAAGACCGGCTCGCGTTGTTCGGCATCAACGCCATCCTGATCGAGAACTTCAAGCACTACCCGACGCACGCGTGGCTCGCGAGCATGGCGGACGCCGGACACTACTCAGTCACGAACCTGTGCGGGATCGTGGACGTGTACGCTGATGGCTGCGGCCCGGGCGCGCGGGTCGGCAACCTGCTCGAGACGTTTACCTATCTGAACCTCGACTACGCCACCGATCTCACGGCGCAGCTCGTGCGTAGCTTCTTCGAGCAGGAGCTAAACGGGGAGAGCGAGACCAGCCTCTCGCAGATCGCCGCACGCGCCTCGGCAGTGCTCAAAGTCTCCGAGCGCCAGCCGTAGACTGTCTCAAGCAAGGCGGGCAAAACTGACACAGCCGCTGGAAAGTGAATCGGCCCGAAGCAATCATGGCGAGACCAGCCCGCCGGCCCGACTCCTCCCTGAGCTCGGCAGCGAGACCGCCCGATCCGCCGCCCGCGGAGCCGCCGCCATCAGCTGCGAAGACCAGGGCCGAGCTCACCACGGCGCCGAGCGGTGAACGATGCAAGTAGCGCCCGTTTTTCGACGAAGTCGGTCGGCGCGCTAGCCACCAAGAGCCGAAGGTTCCACCGGTATCTGCGTGTGACACCCTTTGGCAGGCTTGGCGCGCGGCGATGTGGCGTGTACACATCCGCCTGCTGAATGCGACTGTTCGCGGCGACTCTGCTTGGCATGCTGCTGATCAGCCAGCGCGCGCTGGCTGACGACCTGACGCTTTCATGGAGCGCTCCGGCGGGCTGTCCAGGGCTCGCTGACCTGCAAACCGGGCTCACCACACGTCAGAAGCAACCTGTGCAGCTCGGGCCGAATGCGCCGCTGCGAATCGACGCTACGGTCACGCGCGATCGACAAGGTTTCCGGCTCGTGCTCGTCGAGCACACGGAGAGCGGAGAGTCGCGGCGCGAGCTGTACACGCAGAGCTGCAACGAGCTCGCACGCGCGACCTTGCTCGTTGCGAGCTTGCTGTTGAGCACGACGCCAGGAGCGACAGCCGTCGACGAAACGGCTGCGCCAGCATTCGAGCCTCGCCCTGCTACCCACGTGCGGCCGTCGTGGCATGTGACCCTGGCCGGCGTGTTGGATGCGGGCAAGCTCGCACTCTTTGCGCCCGGCGCCGCCGTCAAACTTGGCGTGGATTTCGATGCGCTGCGGATTCGCGTGGGAGCGCTCTATCTCGCGCCAAAATCGGTGGCGATCGAGCAGGCGCCAGGCGCGCGCGTGGTCTTGCAGCTGATGGCGGCCGAGGCAGCGCTGTGTTACGGCTGGACGCATGCACCGCGGCTGTCCTCATGCGCCTATGCCGAGCTTGGGTCCCTGCGCGCGCAGGGGAGCGGTCTTGCACAAGACGAACGCACAGCCAGCTTGTGGATCGCAGGTGGGCTCGGCATGCAGCTCAGCGTGGGCCTGTCTTCGTGGCTCGCGTTCGAGGGCGAGCTTTCGCTGGGTGTCCCGTTCCAGCGTGCGCAACTCGCGACGCGCGACCTGGGCGTGGTGTATCGAGTTTCGGCTGTCTACGGTCAGCTTCAAGCGGGGTTGTGTGCTTACTTCCCCTGAGCCTGCGCTTTTCCGCATGGATGGGCCGCCCGTCCTGCACTCACAGCGGACCCTATGCGTTCGATAAGCTTGGTCGGAACGCCCACCGAAGACGCGCGCGCGGCGACGCCTGCGCAGGCATCGGAGCTACGCGTCGACCAGGTGTACGAGGCACACGTCGATTTCATTTGGCGCTCCGCCCGCAGCTTGGGTGTGCGCGAGATGAACATCGACGATGTCGTGCAGGAGGTTTTCGTCGTCGTGCAGCGCAGATTGGCAGAGTTCGAGGGTCGCTCGGACATCAAGACGTGGCTGTTCGGGATCACGCGTCGCGTCGTGCGGGCACATATCCGCCAGCAGATCCGCAGCCGCACACAGACCGAGACCTCTGCCGACCTGGCGGATCCGAACGCCGCATGCGCCGAATCTCAGCTCGCGAGCCTCGAGGGCGCGCGCCTCTTGTACGCACTGCTCGACGAGCTCGACGCCGACCTACGCGAAGTCTTTGTGCTCTCCGAGCTCGAAGAGATGTCCGGTCCTGCGATCGCCGAAGCCCTCGATCTAGAGCTCAGCAACGTCTACGCGCGAGTGCGTCGAGCCCGCCTCGCCTTTGACGCCGCCCTCAAACGCCACCGCGCCCGCCAAGCGAGGACCGCATGAGCGAGCTCAGCCCACGCATGCGCGACGCGCGCTCAGCTGTCGAAGCAGCGCTCACCCGCAAGCGTGCGACTCGTCGCGTGAATGAGCATCATTCCATGGCGTGCGTGCGCGACGCGCCGACCATCGAATCAACGCCGGCGCGCGGTCTTAGCCAGCCACAGCACGAAGCTTCAGCTGTCGATACAGCGTCCGCGCGCCGCCAAGCGAGGACCGCATGAGCGAGCTTAGTTCGGATGCGCGTGACTTGATTGGGCAGGCGCGAAAGCAGAGATCGGAGTTGCTCGGGCCGAGTGTTGAGCAGCGTGCGCAGCTGCGTGAGAGGCTTGCACCGCTTTGGGCGGCGGACGTTATGCAGCCGCGAGCGGCGCGGAGCTTGCGCTGGAAGCTTGGGTCTTCGGCGATCGTCGCCGGTCTAGGCGTGCTCGGATGGCTTTACATGCAGTCGAGCGGTGAGCCCGTGGTCTCATTGCCGCTGTCAGCGGCAGGTGTTGCCCAAAGCGCAGAGGCAGACCAGCGATCGCTGGCGGCGCACGAACAGGGACTGCGCGCGACATCTGCTGACCACGTCGCGGCAGGGCTGACCTCGAATGGCATCGCTGCTCTTTCGGAAAGCGCACGCGGAGCCGAGCCGTGCGCCCCTGGCTCTGTGCTGCGCGCCGGCGTGTGCGCGCAAATCGCTGCAGCGGCTCCTTCGGCAAGCGCACGCGGAGCTGAGCCATGTGCTCATGGCTTTGCGCTGCGTGCCGGCGTGTGCACGCAGATCGGTGCGCCTCCTCCAGCGGGCACGGTCGCTGCGCCTGGGCAGCCGCTCGCAGCGGCGGCGGTACACAAGGCGAAGCGCATGGTCGCATCCGAAGCTAAGATCGCGTCGCAGCTGAAGGCTGCGGTGCGTGCCGCGGTGCCAGCGAGGCAGGCCTCGTCTAAGGCAGCAAACGCGTCGCAGGAACCGGAGGCGCAGGACCCGCTCGCCGGGCTCGAGCTCGGAGGTGATGGGACTGCGCGGAGTGTGCAGCCCGCGCGCAAGGCGACCACCGAACGCTTGCCGCTGAAGGCTGCAGAGGAGCGCACGCCCGTGCGTGCGGTGCAGACTGACGCGGATCCTGGACCGCCGTCGATCGACGGCGAGCTCGAGCTGCTCGGCGCCGCCCAGACTGCGCTGCAGAAGCAGCGGCCATCGCGCGCGCTCACTCTGCTCCAGGAACATGCGTTTCGCTTCCCGACCGGCGCGATGGTCGAAGAGCGCATGGCCATGCAAGCGCTCGCGTTGTGCGCGCTGCAGCGGCGTCACGCCGCGCAAACTGTGCTGTCCAACCTGGAAGCACGTGGCTCACAATCACAACTCTTGCCGCGCGTGCGCAGTCAGTGCGGGTTGTGAGACGAATCGTCTACATCGCTGCGATCGTTGCGCAGGCTTGTCATGCACCCACGCTCTGGGTGGGCACGGCATTGGCACCTGACAGCGGCGCGGCGCTCGGCACTGCGGGGGAGGGGCTGATGGAGGAGCAGCCCGCAGCGGCGGGAATCGGGGGAGTGGGGGGGCACATCACCGAAGCGGTGGGGGGGAATGTGCCTGTGCAAACGCCTGCGGTCGATGCCGGCCAGCAGCCAACAGCTGCAGGCCACGGCGGCAGCCAGCGCGATGCGGGCATCGCCGAGGCTCCACCAGCAGAGGAAGAAGACGCCGGCACAGACGATCCACCGGAAGTGCTCACGCCGAGCAAGCTGCCGACCATCGAGGGCCAGTGCCCCGACATGAGCGAGCCAGGCACATACATGTTCAGCGGGGGTGGCCGCAGCCTGATGGTCGACATCAAGATCGCCAAGGGCGCAAAGGCGATGCCCGCGCCAGGTGGCCCGCTCATCCTCTACTTCCACTCGCTGGGTGGAGTCTCAGCAGAAGTCACGAAAGCATTTGGCCAACCCGCAATCGACCAAGTAATCGCCCAAGGCGGCGTGGTCGCATCATTCACCGCCAGCACATGTTTGCGCTGCGGCCTGGCCGATGACGTCGTGTGGTACGACGAAGACGACGCGGTCAGCGATCAAGTCGTCGCGTGCAGCATGCAGCAAGCGCATATCGATCCACGCCGCATCCACGCGATTGGCTTCAGCTCGGGCGCGCTCCACAGCACACACCTCGCGCTTGCACGCTCGAGCTACATCGCAAGCGTTGTGTCTTACAGCGGAGGCCTACCCGCGGGCCCACTCGACGTACAAGACCCTGCGAACAAAGTCCCTGCGCTGTTGTCGTTCGGACGTGAAGGCATCGACAATGCCTTCCTCGACTTCAACATCGCGAGCCGCGACTGGTACCGCATGTTCGCGCCGCAGGGCTATTACGTGCTGCTCTGCAACCACCAACGAGGCCACGAAATCCCGACGGAGCTCGTTCCGCACGCGCTACGCTTCTTCGCGGATCACCCCTATCGCGTCAACCCAGAGCCGTACCTCAAAACCGTCCCCACGACCTACCCAAGCTTCTGCAAAAACGGCCCGCCGTCTCCCTAGGCGTATTTGCGTCCTGCCGCACAACTGCCTGTATTTATTGGAAATTGTTCGAGCCAGCAGAGACCGTTCAACGCGAGTGAGCTGTCCTGCTAGTATCGTTGGATGGGTCAGATCGGCATGGACCTCGACCGCCCGGACGCAGTGCCCTACTTCAACTGGGATGCGCCCGTAACCAACGCGTCAGTGCGCCAAGCGCTGGTGAGCGGTACCGAGGACGACAAGATCTTCTGGATCGCTAAGATCATGCGCGAAGCACGTTACGGCGATGTTTGGAAATACGTCTCGCTACGTCGAGATGTCCTCCCGCGCTGGCCACAGATCGAGCCGCATCTAGGTAGATGGCGCGGCAAATGGGGATTCCTGATTCAAAGCTGGAAAGAGCGTGGCCTCATATAAACTCAGCCAGCTTCAGGTCGATCTTGTCGAAGCGTTCTTCGGCGCGCTCTCAAACACATTGCGCGGGCCGCTGTTGGCTGCAGCCCGCGCGTGTTTGGTGAGCGACTACGCTCAGGTCTTTGGTAGGACGACAGGCATCGAGCTGGTGAGGCCGCCGTCTACTGGCAGAGCTTGCCCGTTGACGTAAGAGGCTTCGTCGCTCGCGAGGAACAACGCCGCGTTTGCGATTTCGTCAGGTTGGCCCGCGCGCAGCAGTGGGTTGAGCTGGCCGACCTTGTGGATCTTGTTCGCGCCGCGCGCGTAGTCGAAGATCGGTTTGGTCATGCCGGTCTCGATCAAGCCCGGGCAGATCGCGTTCACGCGTACGCCCGTGCCGCGCAGCTGGTTCGCTGCGAGCTGCACCAAGCTGATCACGCCGGCCTTGCTTGCGCTGTACGCGACCGGACCCGCGCCGAAGCGCAAGCCCGCGACCGATGCCGTGCAGATGATCGAGCCTTTGCCCTGCTTGATCAGGTGCGGCGACGTGTACTTGATCGCGAGAAACGGCCCGATCAGGTTCACGCGCAAGATCTCTTGGAACTGCTCGACCGAAGTCTCGGAGATCAAGTGGCTGCCGCCGCTGATGCCTGCGTTCGCGTACACGACGTCGAGGCCGCCGAGCTTGCCGACGGCCTCTTCCACCAGCGCGACCACATCCGACTCTTTGCCGGCGTCGACGCGCGCTGCGAACACCTTGCCGCCGTCAGCTTCAATCAGCTTGCGCGTTTGCTCCAAGCCTTCTTCCGACCAATCCGCGATGAAGACGGTCGCGCCTTCTTGTGCGAAACGCCGGGCACTCGCTCTACCGATGCCGCTGCCTGCTCCCGTAACGATCGCGCGCTTGCCTTCGAGTCGAGTGCCCATGCTGTTTCACCGTTTCTTTCGTAGGTCGGCCGAATGTCTTACTGACGAGTAAAGGTCTTGCCTTGCTCAGCGAGCTGCTGCAGCAAGTTGCTCGGCTTCCAGCTAGCACCGAACTGCTTCTCGTAGCCCTTGATGCTCTCGTACACCTTGGCAAGGCCCACGCTGTCCGCCCAGAACATCGGACCACCGCGGTACACGGGCCAGCCGTAACCGTTGATCCACACCACGTCGATGTCGCTCGCGCGCTGCGCGATGCCTTCTTCGAGGATCTTCGCGCCTTCGTTCACCATCGAGTACAAACAGCGCTCCAAGATCTCTTGGTCGCTGATCTTGCGCTGCGGCTTACCCGACTTCTTCGCGAACTCCGTGACCAGCTCGGCGACCACAGGGTCGATGCTGCGCTCACGCGTCTGCGGATCGTACTTGTAGTAACCCGCGCCGGTCTTCTGACCACGACGACCCAGCTCGACGAGCTTGTCGCGCAGAACGGTCTCAGGCTTCGACGTCTCCGCCGACCAACCGATGTCGAGACCCGCGAGATCGCCCATCGCGAACGAGCCCATCGGCATGCCGAACTCTTCGAGCACGCGATCCACATCCCACGGCATCGCGCCTTCTTCGATCAAGCTCATCGCCTGATCGCGCCGCGCTGCGAGCATGCGGTTGCCGACGAAGCCGTGGCAAACGCCCACAAGCACAGGGATCTTCTTGATCGTCTTGCCGAGCGCCATCGACGTCGCGACGACGTCCTTCGCCGAGTCCTTGCCGCGCACGATCTCGAGCAGCTTCATGACGTTGGCAGGGCTGAAGAAGTGCAGACCGATCACGTCGTTCGGGCGCTTGGTCGACGCTGCGATCTCGTTCACGTCGAGATAGCTCGTGTTCGAAGCCAAGATCGCACCGGGCTTCACGATGTTGTCGAGCTTGCCGAACAGTTGCTTCTTGATGTCCATGTTCTCGAAGACGGCTTCGATCACCAGGTCGCTGTCAGCAACCTTCTCGAGCTCGAGCGAAGGCGTGATCAAGCCCATGCGCTTCTCGACATCCTCTTGCGTCATCTTGCCTTTGCTGGCCGTGCGCTCGTAGTTGCCGCGAATGACCTTGAGGCCGCGATCGAGGAAGTCTTGCTTTGTCTCGATCAGCGTCACGGGAATGCCCGCGTTCAAGAAGTTCATCGCGATGCCGCCGCCCATCGTGCCCGCGCCGATGATGCCGACCTTCTTGATCGGACGCTCTTTCACATCCGAACCGAGGTCCGAGACCTTCGCGGCCTCGCGCTCAGCGAAGAAGTAGTAGCGCTGAGCTTTCGACTCAGAGCTCGCGCGCAGCGCAGCAAAGCTGTCGCGCTCGAACTTCAAGCCTTCGTCGAAGGGCTTCTGCACGGCTGCTTCGACGCACTGGATGATCTTCTCGGGTGCTGGGAAGCCGCGGTTCTTCTTGCCCTGGCTCTTGCGGAACTTCGCGAAGAACTCCGGTGTGCCTTCGCCGAGCTTGTCCTTGAGGTCGCGGATGCGACGCAGCGGACGGTTCTCTGCGATCAGCTTCTCGGCAAACTTCACGGCAAGTGCTTCCAGCTCGCCCGTGCCTTCGAGCAGCTCGTCGACCAAACCGAGCTTCAGCGCTTCCGGCGCGCCGATCGGGTCGCCCGAGATCATCATGTTGAGCGCGCGCTCCAAGCCGATCAGACGCGGCAAACGCTGCGTGCCGCCAGCACCCGGCAGAATACCGAGCTTCACTTCGGGCAGGCCGAGACGCGTGCTCGGCAAGGCCACGCGGTAGTGGCTCGTGAGCGCGACTTCCAGACCACCGCCCAGAGCCGTGCCGTGCAGAGCGGCGACGACGGGCTTGCTCGCGTCCTCGATCGTGTCCATCACCTCGGGCAGGCTGCGGCCTTCCGGCGGCAGGCCGAACTCGCGGATGTCCGCGCCGGCGATGAAGGTCTTGCCTGCGCAGACAAGCACGATGGCTTTGGCGCTGGCGTCTTGGTTGGCGCGGCTGATGGCGTCATAGAGACCGTCGCGGACCCCTCGACTGAGGGCATTCACGGGTGGGTGGTTGACGCGTACGACCGCCACTGCGCCACGGGTTTCCAGATCGACAACGTCATTCACCTTCGTCATGACCGCTCCTTATGCCTCTTGCTTCACTCGCACCGAACGTGCTGAGGCTGACCTCAGATCCTCGGGCTGGCAGCGATCTAATCCAGTTCAGTCAGCATTGCGAGGGGCTTCTGGCGCGCCGAACGGCGCCCCGTCGGCCGACCGTGGGGGCGCTGACATGTGCCTGGCGCGCGCTTCGTGTTTGAACTGAGGGCTGATCCCAAGTAGTGTCAAAAGTGTCTGGCGACGCTGTGCTTATGAGCGACAGCTGTCGCTGATAAGCAATTCGCGCGGAAGTCATGACTAGCGACGACGAGTACACTCAATACCCGGGCGCGCAAGCTCCCGATCGCACGCGCTCCGTGGATTCAAACGGTTTGCGCTTGGCTGTGTACGAGTGGGGGGACGAGGACGATCCGCCCGTGCTGCTCGTCCACGGCGGCTTCGATTTTGCGCGTACGTTCGATGTGTTCGCGCCGATGATCGCCGAGGCTGGCTACCGGGTCGTGTCCTGGGACCACCGAGGGCATGGCGACTCGCAGCATGCGCAGCTGTACAGCTGGCAGGCCGATGTTCGAGATTTGCTCTGTGTGGTGAACGACGTTTCGCGCGAGCCCGTGCCGGTGATCGGTCATTCCAAAGGCGGTGCGCTGCTCGTGCACACCATCGAGGCGATGCCGCACCGCTTTTCGCGTTTTGTCGCGATCGATGGCCTGCCGTTTCGCAGGCCGCTGCCTGACGTGGCCGAGCGTGAGCGCGTGCTCTCGATGCACGACGAGGTCTCGAACTGGCTCGACCATCGGCAGCGGACAGCGGCGTTGTCGCGCAAACCGGGCACGATCGACAATTTGGCGCAGCGTCGTTTGCGCATGAATCCACGCTTGTCGCTCGATTGGCTGCGTTACCTCGTGCATCAGGGCGCGCGTGAGGATGCCGACGGTTGGCGCTGGAAGATCGACCCGAGCTTGCGCATGGGCGGCTTCGGTCCGTGGCGCTCGCGCTGGCTGACCGATCGCCTGCCAGGCTTTCCGATTCCGTTGCTCGCGATCTTAGGCACCGAGAACGAGCCGATGGGCTGGGGCGTGCGTCGCGAAGACATCGCGCCGTACTTGCCGGCGAGCGCGCGCGTCGAGGTGATGCGCGACACCGGTCACTTCATCCACATCGAGCATCCGCACGAAACGGCCTCTTTAGTTCTGGATTTTTTGGAAGCATGACCGCACCGCAATCCACTGTGTTCCTGCAGCACAACCGCGTTCGTCTGGCGCTGCATACCCTGCGCGCAGGCGAGGGGCGGACGCTGTTGCTCCTGCACGGTCTCGGCGAGGCTTCACCCGCCCGCGAGCCGGTCGAGCTCGTCGAGTGGCCTGGTCCGATCTACGCGCTCGACTTCACCGGTCACGGTGCTTCCACCGTCCCGCAGGGTGGCGGTTACACTTGCGAGCTGCTGATGGCAGACGTGGACATCGCGCTGACGCGGCTGCAAGGCGCGACGTTGATGGGTCGCGGGCTCGGGGCCTATGTCGCCTTGCTTGCGGCTGGAGGTCGTCCTGACCGTGTGCGCGGCGCGATTCTGCGCGATGGGCCGGGCATGGCAGGTGGCGGGCCCGCGTTCAACTCACCGTTCATCGCGCATGTCGACACTTCGCAGAAAGCGCCGCCCGATCCGTTCGCGTTGGTCGAGCTTGCGACCGACGTGCGTCCCGCGGATTACGCCAGCACGTTCGCGCGTCAGTCGGGACAGTTTTCTGGGCTTTCGCAGCCGATCATGGTGTGCGCGCGTGAGCGTCCTCCTTGGCTCGCTGCGGTCATGACTGAGCTCGACATCGAGACTTCGACGCTGCACCAAGCGGTTAGTTGGTACGCTCGATCGGATAGCTAAGTTTTCTGTACGCGTACGGGATGCTGCCGCTGTCAGCGGCTACGACAGCTTGACGCTGTCAGCTGCAGTGGGCGCCTGATCATGCGCATGTGCTTCAGCTGCGGGGCTGAGCTTGAACGTGCTTTGCTCGACCACTGTGAGCGCTGTCTTTCCGAGGAACCGACCCAGCGGATCCGCGATCCAAAGCGGCAGCAAGCGCAGGAGGCTGATGCCATATGCATCAAAGCCATACCGCACCATCGCCTGATCACGCCGCACTGCACGCAAGGCCTTCCTCGCGAGACCCTCCGGACTCGGCGCGCCTTTGATCATCTTCGCAGCTTCGTCGAGCTTGAAGCCCACACCCTCGCGCGTGAGGATGTCGGTCTTCACGGTGCCCGGACAGAGCACAGTCACGCCGACGCCATGAGCGGCAAGCTCCCAGCGCAGCTGCAAGCTGAAGCCCACCACCGCGAACTTCGACAGCGAATATCCACTCATGCCTGGCACGGGGAACAGGCCTGCAGCCGACGCCGTGTTGATCACGTGACCTGCGCCTTGCTTCACGAAGTGCTCGGCAAAGATCCGACTGCCATGCACTACGCCCGCGATGTTGATGTCGATCACGCGCTGGAACTGCGCCGCGCTTGTCTCGACGAGCGGGGTCGCATTGAACACGCCAGCGTTGTTGAACATCACATGACAGCTGCCAAGCTCTGCCAACGTGCGATCGAGCAGCGTCTGCAGCGCATCGTGACTGCGAACATCGGTAGGCACGCAGATGCAACGCCGTCCGAGCGCGATCACCTGCGCTGCGACCTGATCCATGCGCGCGCGATCGATATCGGCGAGCGCGAGATCCATGCCCGCTCGCGCGCACTCCAGCGCCAGTGCTTGCCCGATACCACCCGCTGCGCCCGTAACGACCGCAACCTTGCCTGCCAAGTCCTTCATCGTGAGACTCATGTACAGAACAACGGCGGTGCGTGCCAGCTCCCATGATCGTGCCTGGACATGGCTTGCCCACGCATCCGTGCCAAACCCTTGGTGGTTCTGGCGGAGATAAGGCTTGTGTGTGGTAGCTGACTTGTGCTGCTGTCGCGGCGCGTGGCGAGCGAAGCACGACAATTTGATTTGGTGTTGTTTGGAGCCAGCGGGTTCACCGGTGGCCTCGTGGCGCAACACGTCGCAAAGCATGCTCGCGAGCATATTCGTATCGCGCTCGCAGGCCGCCGAGCCGAGGTTTTGCAAGCGTTGCGAGATCGGTTGCGTTCTGAGCATCCGCAGCGCGAGATCGGCGTGATCGTGGCGGATGTCAGCGACTCCGAATCGCTGACGCGGATGGCGGCGAGCACGCGCGCGGTGTTGTCGACCGTGGGTCCCTTCAGCGACTACGGCGAGCCGCTCGTGCGCGCCTGCGTCGAGCAAGGCACCGACTACCTCGACAGCACCGGCGAGCGACCGTTTGTGCTCGCCATGATCGAGCGCTACGACGAGCTCGCGCGCGCACGTGGTGTGCGTCTGATCTTTGCGTGCGGCTTCGACAGCATTCCAGCCGATCTAGGTGTGTATTTCACCGTGCAGCAGCTGCCAGCGGCGGAAGCGATCAGCGTCGACAGCTATTTGTCGTTTCGCGGCGTGTTCTCTGGCGGCACCGAGCGCTCTGCGATCATGGAGATGTCCGCAGCGCGGCCCGCTCCAAATGCATATGTTTACGCAGAAGCGGGTCGCAGCGGCCGAGTGCTGAAAGGCCGTGCGCATCGCGCACAAAACATCGACGCTTGGGTCGCCTCGTTCATCGATGCTGTCGACTCCAACATCGTGCTGCGTAGCGCCCGAGTGCTCGACAGTTACGGTCCAAGCTTCACTTACACACCTTGGGTCGTGCACGCGAACCTGCTCGTTATGCTGTCGCTCATGGGCGTCGGCGCCACTGCAGGCGCGGCTGCGAAGAGCGCGCCGCTGCGCGCGTTGCTCCTCAAGCTGGTGAAACCATCCGGCCAGGGCCCGACGCCCGAGCAGATGGCGAAGGGCTGGTTCCGCGTGCGCTTCGAGGGGCGTTCGGCGAGCAAGCACGTGACCACCGAGGTCTCAGGTCCCGACCCTGGCTATGGCGCGACCTCCGTCATGCTCGGCCAATCGGCCCTCTGCCTGCTCGAAGATAGGGACGTGTTGCCTGCGCGCGGTGGCGTGGTGACGACGGCCGCCGCCCTCGGTGAGCGGCTCATCCAGCGGCTTGAAGCGCATGCGCTGACCTTCCGAGTGCTTCCGTAAGCTGGGTCGTAGACGTGGTTGCGGCGTGGGCTGCCCGCCAGCGGCCAAAGTTGCCAGAGCCGTCCAGCTGCTTGCTCACGTTCAGTGCAAACACAGTTTTCCCGCAGCGCGGCGACTTGCCAGGCTTTAGGACCTTTCGCACGCAGACGCCGCCTGTCATAACTGACGATGTATGGTAACCGCGCAGTCGAGTATACCCAGGTACGAACGGGCAATCGTGATCGGCGCCAGCATGGGCGGGCTGGCTGCCGCACGGGCCCTGAGCGACCACTTTCGTGAAGTCGTCGTGATCGAGCGCGACACGCTCTCCTTGGAGCATCCCGAGCACCGGCCGGGTGTCGCGCAGAGCTGGCACATCCATGGGCTGACGATCGGCGGGCAGCGCGCGCTGGAAGAGCTGTTTCCGGGCTTCGTCGACGAAGCGATCAACCTGGGCGCGATGCGCGTCGACGACCGCGCGGACTTCGCGATCTACAACAAATACGGCTGGTCCTCGCGCGTCGAGAGCGAGTTCATCTGCTTGTCGGCCACGCGCATCCTGCTCGAGTTCGCGGAGCGCAAGCGCTTCTTCGCGCTGATGAAGAACGTGCGGTTCCTGAGCAACACGCGCGTGATGGATTTGATCTTCGACAAGTCTGGTGAGCGTCCGCGCGTCACTGGCGTGATCACGAATCGTAGCGACGAGCAGCGGATCACAGCAGATCTCGTGGTCGATTGCTCGGGTCGCTCGTACGGTTGGAAGACGTGGTTCAACGCGCACGAGATTCCGCTGCCGAAAGAGACCGTCGTCGATTCGCGCTGTGCTTACAGCTCGCGCTTCTACCGTCCGCGCAATCCCAGCGAGTTTAACTGGAAGGGCATGACGGTCGAGCCCGTCTATCCGCACCGGCCGCACTGGGGCGTGATCATACCGCTCGAAAACAACGATTGGGTGGTCACGCTCGGTGGCTTTGACGGCAACTATCCGCCGTCCGATGAGCGCGGCTTCCTCGAGTTCGCGCGCAACTTGCCCACGCCCGAATACATGCGTGCGATCGAGCGTGCCGATCCACTCACGAAGGTGCGCTCGTTCCGCAAGCTCGAGATGCGTTGGAATCACTTCGAGTCGTACAACGCTGTTTCGCGCTTCATGGCGATCGGCGACAGCGCTTGGGCGTACAACCCGCTGTACGGGCAAGGCATGTCGGTGGTCGCGAACTGCGCGCGCATCCTGCGCGACATCGTCGACAGCGACAACGACCTCGACACGCTGCCGCGTCGCTACTATCCGCGCGCGCGCAAGTTTGCTTTGCCGCTGTGGGACAGCACAGCGCAGCTCGATCTGCGCTGGCCCGGTGCGATCGGCAAGCGTCCGTGGCACGGCGCGTTGTCGCTGCCAGCGGCGGAGCTCGCTGTGCGCGCGGCTTCGAAGGATCATGCCATCGCTGCAGCCGCGCTGCAGGTGGCGCACATGATCAAGCCTGTGTCGCAAGCGATTACCCCCGGTGTGATGGCGCGGATCGCACGCTACGCGGTGCAAGAGCTGTTTGCGGGTCCGCCGGCGCTTCAGCTCAGCATGCAGCCGCCGCCACAAGGTCGCTTGCAACCTTCGTCGAGTGTCGTCGCAACTTGCTGCGCTTGCTCACAGCGCCCGTGCGCTTGTGATGCTCCGCGGTTGACTGCCTAACGAGACGCGGCTGTCTCACCGCTTCCTGAGCGGGCAGACGGCTCGGCTGTGCCGCGGGCGCGGGCGTTGTTTGGCGAGGGCAGCGCTGTGGCCGCTCAGGCGTCCGTGGAAGTCGGCGTCGCGCATGCTGAAGCGGATGGTTGTTGGTTTGCCGCTGTTGTCGCTGCCGGCGAGCTCCACGACGACCTCGGTTTGGGGGCCCGCGTTTGGCTCGCGTGGGCGCAGCGCGAAGTCGACGCGCACGGAGCTTGCGCCGCTCGCAGCGGCGAGGCTGGCTACGTCGAGCAGCGGGTACGCTTGACCGGTGAAGCGTTCGCCGTCGGCCGCGACGATCTCTCGCTGCTGCTCCGGGCCTTGTGCGAATAAGAAGCGGCCGTCTCGGCGGATGAGTGGGTTCGGCCCGTGCGTGCCACGCGGGCCGCGTCGCCCTGGGCAGCCGGCCCGACTCTCGAAGACTGAGCAAACCTGAACGCCGCGAGCAGCTGCTCGAGACGGCGCTTGCGATCGTGCGCGAGCGCGGCACCGATGCGCTCACGCTGGCCGTGCTCGCGGAAGAAGCGGGCGTAACAAAGCCGATCGCGTACGAGCACTTCGGCACGCGTTCTGGCCTCTTGGTCGCGCTGTACCAGCAGATCGACGATCGCCAGGTCGAACTCATGCGCGCAGCGATCGAACGCACGCCGCCGCGGCTCGCCGAGGTCGCGCGCGTGGTCAGCGAATCGTATGTCGCGTGTTATCGCGAGCATGGCGCGGAGTGGCTCGCCCTCTCCAGCGCGCTGCACGGCGACGAAGAAATGGACGCATTCCAGCGCAAGCTCTTCGACCGCTACGTCGGCGTCTACCGCGACGCCTTTGCGCCGTACGTCCGCGCGAATAAGCGCGAGCTGGGCTTACGCTGCATCTGCGTCGTCGGCGCCGCGGACGCGATCGCAGGCGACATGGTGCAAGGCCGCGTCAACGAAACCAGCGCAATCGCCACGCTAACCTCACTGATCGTGAGCTGGCTTGGCAAACCTAACCGCTGATCGCAGGGTGACGCTCGTGCGGCACGGCGCATGTCGCGACTTCGCGATGATGCGGCGGAAGGTGCGGGCTTCGCCTCTACCGCGCTTCTGCCGCACGCAAGCGATCATCTCGCGTAGGTCGCACGTGGGTAGCTGCTAGCAGGTCGGACGGTTGCTGACCGGGTGCACGAACCATGCGGGGTTTTCGGAGCCCCCTCAAGTGTGCTAGCCCCAAAGCTCAAAGCCGGAGCTCTCACCATGACAGACGCAAATCCCTTGCTGATCGACGTAAGCGACCGCATTGCAACACTCACCTTCAATCGCCCCCACAAGCTGAATGCACTCTCGCTGGAGATGATCTCGCAAGCGATCGTGGCGCTAGAGCGCTTCGCCGTAGATCCCGAAGTCGGCTGCATTGTTGTGACGGGCGCCGAGCGCGGGTTCTGTGCCGGCGGCGACGTCTCGGCCATGAATGAAGCCAACGCTTCTGGTCACGCGCCGAGCTTCGAAGCGCGCGTCGATCGCCAGCGCAACTCGCATCGCTTGTCGGCCATCCTGCACGCGATGCCCAAAGTCACGATCGCAGCCGTCAACGGCGCCGCAGCCGGAGCGGGCTTCGGCATCGCGCTCGCATGCGACCTACGGATCGCTTCGGACAAAGCCAAGTTCACGACCGCCTTCGCAAAAGTTGGCTTCGGCGGAGACTTTGGCATCACATGGCCGCTCGCGCGCATCGTAGGCGAAGGCAAAGCCAAAGAGCTCATGTTCCTGTCCGACATCCTGACAGCCGAACAAGCACTCCAGCTCAGCCTAGTAAATCGCGTAGTGCCCCACGACTCACTCACAGGCACAGTCCGCGAGCTAGCAGGCCGCATCGCCAACGGCCCGCAAGTCTCATACCGCTACATGAAAGAAAACGTGCAGCTATCAGCGACGCAAGACTATCAGTCCCTGCTCGATCGCGAAGCCTGGACACAACTACGCTGCGGCGACACCGAAGACCACCGCGAAGGCGCCAAGGCCTTCGTCGAGAAGCGTTCACCCACGTTCCAGGGGCGTTGAGCGCCACTCGAGGACTGGCGGTCGACATCGTGCTCTCGTGCACTGATGGAACCGCAATCCACCTGAGCGACTTCGGAGCAGCGATTTCAAATGGGCGCTGACCGCTACTCGAGGAACTTGGGATCGGGCCCGGCGCTGTGGTTCGTTTCGCGCTCCTCGGCTGCAGCGCGCGATCGCACACACGCTACTCAGCGAGCGATCCCAAGAGCCCGGGATCGCTCGCGATGTGTGAGCGCCCGAGCCAATTGTCCAGATCGGTCAGCGCGGCGATCCCGCCGCTGATGGCTGCGGTCGCCGCGGGCTTGCCCTGCACGTAGAGTGTGGCCGGCTCTGTGCGCGGATCCAGCACGAGCGCGACGTGTCCCCCCAAACGAAACCAAAACCGACGACCCCGCCAACACCACATAACAGTACGCGGCCGCCCCACGCGCTAGCTGGGCGCGATGGGTTTACGGCAGTGCTTCCCACAGATCTTCGAGATTCTCGATTGCGCGTTTCACCTCAATCTCAGACAGGTGAGCGTCTAACTGTAAGGCTAAGGACTCGCGAGAGTAAGGTGTGCTGCTAAGAATGCTGCGGAGCAGGTCGAGTGCATCGGCCTGATCGACGCTGTCGGCATATCTCGCCAGCTTCCACGCTAACAGTCGCACTGTCGAGGGACGGGTCACCAGTAGGCCAGGGCAGCGAAATACTTCATGCGTCGCGGCATCGTCAGGCGCCTTGGCGTCACGCTCGAATTTCGACGCGTTCTTGTTGAGCCATTTCTCAGGCCAGCCCTTCTCGACCGCAATGATGCGCGCGTACTCAGGCAACTTCTCGCTTGGCTGCGCGCTCAAAACATCGCAATCGCGTGTGCCTGTCACACGCGTCTTGAACTCAAGCATCATCACGGTCCCTCCCGTGATGCGGAGGTGGAGATCGACACCGTCAGCGAGTGCGAGCGCTCCGAGCCGCACGAGAGCTGCCCGCATCTCGTCCGGAGAGATGACTAGGCTCGATGTGCTCATACGAACGAGACATATTTCGCGGAGGCGTAGAAGCCTCGCGAGCGAAGTGGCTCCGGGCTCTCGTCCGCCAAACGCTTCCGCCCTAGGGCTGTATTGCGGGAGTCGAGGTAGAGCGGCTCGCCTGGAATGGCACCCACGGTCGCAGTCCATGCTGGAGGCAGAACGCCCTGCTGTTCAGCGAGCATCTCTGCAGAGGCAGCTGCAAATGCCAACAAGGTCGCGTCACTCGTGTTGGGCCGCGGTAGCAGGCTGGCGTTGCATCGTTCGCTCAGCTCGTGCCACAAGCTTCTTCGCTCCACGTCCTGGCGAGCCAGAGAGGCTGTGGCTAACAATTCTAGAAGGGTCTTAGCTTCGACCATCGCGGCCATGACAATCGTCATATTGCCACGGGTCACGGCTACCAGCAAACCCAATGTATTCATTGGTATGCGCGGTCCCGTCCGTTGTGCACCCGCGCAATCATGCGCGCGAAGAACTATGCGCTCTCATCGCCGCTCGTTGATGCAGCTTTGGTCGAAGGATCAACTGCAGTCTGAGCTGCTGCAGAGCGCCCCCGCGAGCGGCATGAGGGTCGAGATGGTCCGTTGTTCCTCGAGGTTGAGCGTCTCGAGCTGCGACCACCGCGAGAACGGCAGCTGGCTCGCCAAACCCCGGGTAGATCCGATCCAGTTGTTTGCTGTTTGCGAGTCCCAGCCAGCGCAGCTCGCGCAGCGCGCCGAGAGGCCGGACGTCGTCCACCTCGAGAATCTGAGCTCGGTGCCTGCGCGACCGGCTCGCTGCTGATGGGCGCGCCATCGAGCCAAAGCGTGCAGCTGGAACCAGCGAACCGAAGCTCCAAGTGATCCACGGTGGTCGAGGTAACGCGCGCGTAGATCCCGCCGCTTTCACTGGCAGGGAGGGCTGCGCGTCGTGACTGAGCTCGGGCAGGGCAGCGCTGCGCGTTTCGTCGCGGCAGTGTGCGCAGCGCGCCGAGCGGCCGGCGTGGGCTCCTGGTTGGGAGAGGTCGGGGGAGCTGCCCCTACGGGCGCCTGCAGGCTCTGTACGGCAGCTGCTATTGATCCGAACGCATCGTAGGCGGATGGTCCCAGAGCCACAGCGCGCGCATGTCGATTAGACACGCGCAGCGGCGACCAATACTCCGAGATAGCAGAGCCGTTTTCGCGGCTTGTGCCAGCTCCCGAAGAGCGAAAAATTGCTCTCGCGACGACCACGCAATGCAAATCAGTCAGGCAGAAGATTTGTAGAGGAAGATCGTCGAGCCGGTCCCGTTTGTGAGCTCGTAGGTCAAGTGAAACTCGCATCGCTTGATCTTCGCCTTATGGATTACAGGCCTAACGGTTTCACCCGGTTTCACCAAACATCCCCCTCCTGGCCCTCCGTCGTTTCGCGGCTACCGGCTGCTCCATGAGTACTTTGCATTCCCCACGCGCTTTCAGTTCATCGAAATATGCGGCCTAGCAGACGGCACACGTCGCTGCGACACGGATACCTTAGACCTCCTTATCCCATTGAGTCGCTACGACTCGACGCTCGAAGGCAAGATCGAGACGGATCGCGTCGTCCCGTACGCGACGCCAGCGTTCAATCTTTTCCCCCGCGATTGTGATCGCGTAACGGTGCGCGAAGATCGCCAAGCACTTCCAGTCGTTCCTGATAGAGCACATCCACGCGACTTCGAGATTCATCGCGTGCGGCGCGTTCGCGAGTACACGCAAGGCAGCACACATGAACGCGAAGTCTTGCCGAGGGGTGCGCTCTCCTCGGCGGACTCGACATCCAAACTGCAATATCGTTTGGAGCGGCACGAAAGTGTCGTGAGCTCCGCAGAGCGGCGAGGAACAGAGGAGGTCGGCGGGCAGTATCTCGGCGGAGATGTCTTCCTGACGCTGATCGAGAATGCTCCAGAAGCAACCAAGAGCTCGCGGCCAAGGCAGCTCTCGGTGGAGGCGCTCTGCACGAATCGCGATCTGCCGCTGGCGCTCGCGATCGGCAAGGACGGTGCGGACTTCGTGATGACGACTGGCGCGCCCATCACGGCGATTCGCTGCCTTGCAGGGCCGTCGGCACCGCGGAGCAACATTCTCGATGGCGCTGCGAGCTGGCAATTGATCTCGCATCTATCGTTGAACTATCTATCGCTAGGTGAAGCGAACAGTGGCGCAGAGTCGCTGCGCGAGATGCTCAAGATGTACGCGCGGCTCGGTGACCCACGCCTCGCGCATGAAGCGGAAGGGATCCGTGCCATCTCGGCTTCAACGGTCATCCGCCCAATGCCTCAACCCGGGCCGCGCCACTTTGTCCGCGGCCTTGAAACACAGCTGACGTGCGAGTCCAGCTTCTTCCTACAGGGCGCATTCACGCTGGCGTCGGTGCTATCCATCTTCTTTGCCGGCTACGCGTCGCAACACAGTTTTGCCGAGACCGTGCTGCTATCGCGCGAAGGCAGCGAGGTCCATCGCTGGCGTCCAGTACGCGGAATGCGTTGGACCTTCTAGAGCACAGATCGCATTGACTTCGTGACGATTCGATCGCTTACGCAAGGGGATCGATAAGCGGCGATAGCCGTGATCTGGTGCAGCCATCCAGACGGAGGATGGTGATGACACGTTGGACTCCCCCAGTTGCGCTACAACTGGGATGCCGGTAAGAAGGTGACGATCTGCGGCATAACGGTGACCGACCACTTCATGGGCGAGTTTCATCGGCAAGGTCTTGCGCGCGAGTATGATTGCGTTGGTTCGATACGTCGAAAATTGACGTGGAAGCAAGGAGAAGCGCTGTCTCAACCGCAGTTGCGAAATCCAACAGCGGGTCGGTCGTGAGCCAACGCGTTGTGCGCATGGGTGCGTTGCTCATCTGCGTCGCCTGCACTGCGGAGGGTGCTGCGAATAATCAAGATTCCAATCGTATAAGGCCTGAACCTCAAGGAACCCGTTCGATGTCGACCGATAAAGACGCAATCGAGAAAGTGTTAGGATTCGTACTGCCTGACGATGCAACGGTTCTTCTGATCGAGCGCGAGTCCGGGATCGACGACATGTTGCGCGCGAAGGTTGAGATGTCACGCGTAAGCTTCATGTCCCTGGCGCCGCGCCTTCCTGTTCCAATGACGAGCATGACTCGGGGACCTGGACGTTTGAGTGCGGACAAAGGAGACTGGAATCCGCGAGGCACCCCTGGTGTGAAGTCGGGGCAGGTCGCGCTTGCGGCAGGCCGGTACTTGAACATCGGCGTAGCGGAGTCGAGCGAACGCGTGACGTTGTTTGTGCTCGAGCACGGTACCTGACGGGAACTCCCGAGCCGCGGTGCGAGCGGCGCGCACGAGATCGCGCCTGAGGGGACGACCCACGCGTTCGTGCGTGGGTCAGGGTGCCGCGGGTATGGAAGAAGACTGCGCTCCGATTGCGAACTCCACGCGGCGGTTATTGCGACGGCCTTCGTCCGTGCTGTTGCTGTCGATCGGCCGATCAGGGCCGAACCCTGCAGCTGTCAGCCGCAAGGGGTCGATCCCATGTTCGACCAGCCACTTGCGCACGCTTTGAGCGCGCTGCTTACTGAGCTCGCGATTGTGGTTCACACCACCCGAGCTATCAGTGTGCCCTTCGATCTGCACCGCTTTGATCTCCGGGTGATGTGTAAGAACAGCGAGCACCGCGAGTAGCACGTCCTCACTCTCTTGCCCGGGCAGGATCTCCGCGCTGCTTGTCTTGAACTTCACCTGGTCGAGGATCTTGATCTGGTTGTCGCGAATGAATGCTTTGGGGCAGCCATTGCGCGTGGAATCGCTGCTGGCGGGCCCAGCGTCGTTCGGGCAAGCGTCGCTGATGTCGAGCACGCCGTCGCCATCTGAGTCTTTGGGTGCAGGGCAGCCGTGTTTCGCAGGGTCTGAGCTCGCGACGCCTGGTTCATCTGGACACATATCGTTGGCGTCCAAAATGCTGTCGTGATCGCGGTCAGGTGGAGGCGGCGGCGCAGCGCAGCCGTTCTTCGCGGGATCAGCGCTCGCGATGCCCGGATCGTCCGGGCACGCGTCGACCGGGTCTAGCACCGAGTCGTGATCGCGGTCCGCGGGCGGCGCCGGGCAACCATTTTGCACAGGATCGCTCGACGCAGGCCCCGGCTGGAAACCACAGGCGTCGCGGCAATCGTCGATGCCGTCGGCGTCGCGGTCGGGCGGAGGCGGCAGCGCAGCGTGTACGGCGGGGGTCCACTCGACCGACAGCAAACCACGGTGCTGCGGAGAACCGTAGGCCGGGATCAAACCGAAGCCGAAGCCGGCGCCGAGTCGCAGCCCATCGACGACCAAGTAGTGCAGGCCGAGCATGAGCTCAGTGGGCGTCGTGCGCCGCTTGAAGAACTGATCGTGCGTGAGCGACGTGTGCCCGAAGAGCTCCGGGCCGATCACCAGTCTGCGCTGGACGGCGCGAATACCTGCGCTGATCGAGTACGAGACGTTCGTATCGACGTAAATGTCTGCAAACCGTTGTTCTTCAGGGCGAATGTTGACGCTGACGCGCGCCGCGTACACGAACGCATCCAGCTCGCCGGCGAGCAAGAAACGTGGCGAGATCCGCGCCTGACCATCGCCGGAGTAGGTGTCGCGGTCGCCGCTCGGAAGGGACACTTGTAAGCCGACTGCACCGGTGATCGGATCACCGTGCACACCAAACAGTCGAACATCCGCGCCTAGGCGAATGTCACCGATGCTCCCGCCGTCCCCCGGAGGCTCGACCGACACGCCACCCACCGTCGCAGCCCGACCGTCGACGAGCGGCTGAATCGGAATGTTGACTGCCAAGCGCAACCGATCGAGCAGCACGAGGCTCGCGCCTGCGTGCAGCACAAACTGATTGCGAACAATCGATAGCACGCGGTCGTTCCCCGAGTTGCGCGCGGTCAGCGGACGGTACGCCCAATCTGCAACCACGCCGATCGCGGGTCGAACATGACCCCGCAGATCCAACGAGTCGGAGGCGAACCATTCACTGCCGCGCTCCGAGATCTCGAGCACGTTGAGGCTGTAGCCGCGCTGCTGTGCTCGCGCGCTGTTGCAAGCGAGCAGGGTGATTGCAGCGGCACAGAATATTGTGATCCACTGTTTCATGACTGCGGATCCTTTCCTTCGGGTCCTTGTTCGCGCTCTGGCGCTCGCCGCCGTGGGCGGCGCAGCCACAGCCCGATGGCGAGCATCAAACCGAGCCATTTCCACGGTCGCTCCAGGCTCGTCGACATCGCGTTGCAGCCGCCGCTCAAACGATTGACTGTCGGCGCAGCTGCCTGATTGACGCACTTGCCTCCGATGCAAGCGTTGCTAGCGCAGTCCGCGGCGACCTCACAACCGTCGCCGTCCTTTGTCGCACAAGTGTTCGTGAGCGGGTTGCATGCGCCGGTCGCGCACTGCGATGACCTGCGATCCTCGCTGCACGGCTCGTGCAGCGAATCTGCGAGCAACACCGCGCCGTCCCGCTGCTTAGCGACGCAACTCCTCGTGCGGCCATCACAATACATGCTGGCGCCGCAATCAGCGTCCGACGTGCACTCGCTCGGCGTACGCTCCGCGATGATGCACGCGCCTGTATGAACCTCGCAGACAGGTGCTTGCGCTGGGCAGTTGTCACTCGCGAGCGCATTGGGTTGTGCAGGGTTGAGCTGTGTTTGGCGGGTTGATTCAGCTTGGTCGGACACACAGTCGTTGTCCGAGTCGAGGTCGCGGAAGTCGGGAATGCCGTCTTCGTCCGTGTCGGCCGTGCTCTCGAGCTCATCGCTCAGCGAGTCGCCGTCCGAGTCGGTGTCGAGATAGTCAGGCGTGCCATCGCCGTCGGTGTCCGCGATCTGGCTGCGTCTGTCGCGGGCTTCGTCAGCATCGCTGATTCCGTCGTTGTCCGAGTCGGAATCGCGGTAGTCAGGAGTGCCGTCCCCATCGCTGTCTGCGGGCTCGGCGCCGCTGCCTCGCTCGTATGCGTCAGGTAGCGAGTCGTCATCGGAGTCGAGGTCCACCGCGTCGGGTCGACCATCGCCATCGGTGTCGATCGCACCTTCAGTTGCGCCGGAGCGGGTCTCCTGACTGTCACTGATATCGTCACCATCACTGTCAGACTTGGTGCGGCTCGTGCCCCAAGCGATCTCGTGGACATCGCTGACGCCATCGCCATCGCTGTCACCATCGAGATAGTCAGGAACACCGTCTTGATCTGTGTCTACCGCCTTTTCGACTGAGTCCAGCCAGCCATCACCATCCGCGTCCGTGTCGCGGTAGTTGGGAGTGCCATCCAGATCTGTGTCGGGCGGATGCGTCGGATCGGAACCGGCTTCGAGCCTGTCGGCAATGCCGTCGCCGTCCGAGTCGGTATCGCGCGCATCCGGCACGCCGTCGCGATCCGTGTCGACCAGCACGCCCTCAGGCGCCTCCACGGAGTCGGGGATGCCGTCGTTGTCGCTGTCGGGTGAGTTGGGGTTAAGCCCAAGCTTCGCTTCGAGCTCATCGGAGATGCCGTCGCCGTCTGTGTCGACTAGGCACTTGCCAGCGCCGCTCATGACCGAGCAGACGGCCGTGCCCTGGCATTGATTGCTGCCTGCGCGACATCCGGGCACACACGCATGTGACGCGTCGTCGCAGATCTTACCCGAAGCCGCCTCGCCGCAGTCGGGGTCCGCCGCACAACCGTGTGTGCACAAGCCGAGCTCTGTGTCACAGCGGTCATTGCCTGGCTCGGTGCAGTTGTCGCTCGCGATTGCGTTGGGTGACCGCGCAACGAGCAGGCCAGCCGTGGTCTCTAGCTGATCAGGCAAGCAATCGTTGTCGCTGTCTAGATCCAGATAGTCAGGTATTTCGTCCCCGTCCGTGTCACGCGGCATCGACGGATCTGTACCTGCTTCCAGCACGTCGCGGATGCTGTCGTTGTCACTGTCTGTGTCGAGATAGTTGGGGAAGTTGTCATTGTCGTTGTCGTTGTCCGTCTCGACCTTGTCTGGGATCAAGTCTCCGTCGCTGTCCACGTCGCGCCAGTTGCCGACGTTGTCGCGATCCGGGTCAGATACACCCTCGTCGAAGTCGAGGATGTTGTCGTTGTCGCTGTCAGTGTCGAGCATGTCAGGCGTTTCGTCGCCATCGGTGTCTGCGAGTTGCTCGCCCGAGCCAGCGTGTTCGACGGAGTCGTTGATCCCATCGTCGTCACTGTCCGTGTCGCGGTAGTCAGGGACGGAATCGCCGTCCTTATCGCGTGGATCGCTCGGCGTGGCCCCGGCCTCAATTTCGTCTCTCACGCTGTCATTGTCTGAGTCGACATCGAGGTAGTCCGGCGTCAGGTCGTTGTCGGTGTCGACCAGCGTTCCGTTGGTCGTCTCGACTGCATCGGGGATTTCATCGCCATCGCTGTCATCATCGACGTAGTCCGGCTTCTCGTCGCCGTCCGAGTCGCGCGGATGTTGCCCGTTCGAGCCCGCTTCGACCTGATCCGAGACGCCGTCGCCGTCACTGTCGAGATCGAGGAAATCGGGCAAGTCGTCGTTGTCAGTGTCTGTCAGTCCCTCACAGTCACATTGTTCGACGCGATCCGGAATGGTGTCGCCATCACTGTCGAGATCCAGATAGTTCGGGATGTTGTCGTTGTCAGGGTCTGAGGTCCCTTCCAGCGCATCCAACACGTCGTCGCCATCGCTGTCGACGTCGCGCCAGTTGCCTTTGCTGTCCTGGTCGGGATCGTTTACGCCCTCGACCAAGTCCGGAATGTCGTCTCCGTCGCTGTCCAGATCGATGCGGTCGGGCGTCTCGTCGTCATCGGTATCTACAGCGGCGCCGGTGTTGTTGGACTCCACTGCGTCGCTGATCAAGTCGTCGTCTGAGTCGAGATCTAGATAGTCTGGTGTTTCATCGCCGTCTGTGTCGACAGGCAATCCCTGCGCGCCGCGCTCATTCGCGTCGCTAACGTGATCTCCGTCGGAGTCTGCCGAAAGATAATCCGGCGTCCCGTCGTTGTTCTGATCATTGGGTGCGGTGCTAATGATGCCGCTGCCAGCGGCAGTCTCCACCGCGACCGGGATACCGTTGACTGGATCGACTGCACCCGCCACTGCGCCGCTGTTGTTGGTGTGCAGCGCGATCCCGGGCACCGCCTCGTAGGCGTCTGCGATGCCATCGCCGTCGCAGTCTGTGTCGATGAAGTCAGGAACATCGTCCTCGTCCGTGTCGCGCGGGAGTGCCCCTGCGCCGCGTTCGGTGCTGTCGAGGATGCCGTCGTTGTCCGAGTCCAAATCGAGATAGTCGGCGATCTCGTCCCCGTCCGTGTCCAACGGGTTATCGAGATCTGCGCCTTTTTCCAAGTAGCTCGCGATGCCGTCGTTATCGTTGTCTACGGGTCCGGTGAAGGTCGCGTTGACCTTGGCTGCGAGGCCGGAGGTCAGGACCACCACGTTGGAGGTGACTTGATTCTGCGAGGCGTTCGTCGTGCCTGTGCCTCCGGTCGTCACGGTCGCCGTGTCTACCAACCAGTGGTCGCGCACAGTGGAGATGCGAGTCTTGTATGTACCGATAAGCAGCGTCGGGAACGCGTAAGCACCTGTACTGTCAGAGACCGCGACGATCGGTCTGTCGTCTGCATCCTCGAGAGCGTTGCCGCTCGCATCGAGCAGCTCGACGCGCCCACCGACGACCGGCGCGGAAGCCGGCCCGCGTAACACGCCGCTCAGTGTCGCGCCGCAGATCAGTGGATCTGTTTCATTGGTCGTTGTGATCTGTACTGTTGCCGGTGTGAAGTCGGCCTGAGTCTGATTCTCGAGGTCGACACTGCCGGAGCCGGTCACTGGCGTCGAAGCGGTCGACGGGATCAGCGTGGGGAGAAGACCTCCACCATATGGGCAGGCCGCTTGCGCGACTGTGTTCCAACACAGCTCTGGCGCGCGTCCGATCGCGCGGAAGCGAGCGTTCGCCGTGTTCAGGTCGGTTAGGCCTGTGTAGTTGACCTCGAATGTTGGCGTTTGACCGCTGGCCGCGAGTGAGAGCGTCGAGATATTGAGCGGGTGCGATCCGTCGAGTAGGACTCCGACCCAGCCGGGAATATCGACTCCGGAGCTGTCTTTGATGGTGACACTTGCAGTGGTGTAGCCGGTCGGAGCGGGACTCACCAAGGTGAAAGAATCCCAAGAGCTGATCGTTGGTTGGTCACCACAAGCGAGTCGCGGGAGCGCGATGGCCGCTTTGAACGTGGAGATCGGTGGTGGGGCCTTGCAGCCTGAGGTGCCGGTGGGGATGTCCCACGTCTTGATGATGCCCGCGTCACCGTTGGTCCACAAACAGTTCGAGTTGAGCGGATCGAGGACGGCGGAATACGCACGTCCGATGGGCCCGACTGGAAAGTGAGGGCATTGCGCGCCCGTGGCGACGTCGAAGCAATCCATCTGGTCGCCAGGGATCGGGAAGAACACCTTAGTGATGGATATGTCCTCGCCATTGACCGAGTCGGCACAGCACGAGTGAGCAGGGTTGTTCTGCCTGTAAGTGGGGTAAGACTCCGGCAAGTCATGCGCAGTGCCGTCCAGCTTGTAGCAGACGTCTTGTGCACAAACGTTCCGCACAACTCCGTCGGGACTGGGCACGCCGATGATGGGCTGGTACGAGCCGACCTGCGGCCACGACATATCTGCGCATGCCGCTTTCGTCGCGGGATCGAAGCACGAGATCTGACCGTTGGAGAGCACGTAGATCTTGCCGTTGATCGCGTTGATGCCGGAATACGTGATGTCCGTCCCGCCGAAGCCCGCGTACGGTTGGCCTGCGCACGGAGCGCCGGCCCCGTTGTTTCCGTCTAGATCGAGGCAGGTGAGCGCGCCATGCAGCGCATCCATGCTGTAGAGCTCGCGACCCACGAGCTCCAGATCGATATGCTGGTTGTAGTCCCAGACGCCGCTGAACGCGGGAACGAACTCGTTGGCGCACGCGACCGGCGGCGTGGTCGAGGTTTCTAAGCACTGCCAGCCGCCGTTCCCGTCGCCGTTGAAGGTCTCGTGCCACATGCGCAGGTTCGTCGGGTCGACGTAGCCGGTGGACCGATAGCTCGTGTGATAGAGCGCAAACGGCCAACCTTCGCCGCATGAGCTGCCATCTGCCGTGTTGCGGCACATCACTGTCGCGGGGCCGTCGTGGTGATGCACGTTGTAGACGCGTCCTCGGTCGGGACTGAAGAAAATATTCCAACCGTCACCCGCCGAGCCGCCGGCGAACTCTGCAGCCGCTGGCGGCACCGAGGCATTCGCAGTCCCCACGACAAATTGGCTGCCGTTGAGCGAACCGTCCGAACGGTAGTTGCCGGTTGCTTTGACACTTGTAACGCTGGCCCAGCCTTGTGGTGTCGACGGCGCCGCTAAAAGCTCATCGATGCCGGCGAAGTAAGTGAGCGACCAGTTCTCTGGTCCGACCGGCGGGCCTTGCAGCACGAGGTGTGGATCCCACGAACCTTGGATCACCTGACCGACCAACGCGGGATCGTCGATGACCGGTGCTTTGACTACAAAGTTGACCGGCGCGCCGATGGTGGGCGTCTGATCTGTCGCGCTGATGGCGATCGCGCCGAGGTTAGGCGCGTCCAGCCGGCTCTTGATGATGCCGACCTCGCGCGGCTGCGTACCCGTGCTCTCGCCTCCGCCGCTGCAAGCGGCAAGTGTAAGCAGAGTGATAGACGCTGCAAGTCCTCGAGACATCGGTGTGGCTCCTAGCTGATGAGTGCGAGCTCTGCGAACGCGGGACAACGTGCGGCTGAGGTGGTGCTGGCATGTCCGTGCTGACTCAGCGTTCTACAACACAGCGTTCGCGCATGCTCAACGCTATGCCTCGCGCCGTGACTCGCCCCTTACGACGTTCGAGCATAGAAGAACGCTTTGCGCTTTGAAACGTGAACATGGGTCGGCGCGCTATAAAAACGCTTTTCGTGATGATGCGTTCATGTCTCGTTATCCAGCGCGTTTGCCGCAGCTTGTGCTGCGCATGCTCAAGCAGCGTCAGCTGATGCTAGTCAGCTCGATCAGCCGCAGCCATTGGCGGCGAGCTACGCACGTCGAAAAAACGCAGAGGTTCTGTCGGCATGGCAAGCGGACCATCGACACTGCCCCAGACCTACCTGTGCATCGCCAAAGGTCAAACGCCACACCGGAAGAGCTGCCGTACGAAGCAAGGGCACGAGTAGGGCGCTCGGGGGGAGCACACTCCTTCAGTTGCGCAGGCTAGAGGCGGGTCACGCGTTCGTGAGGGGGCGGCAATTGCGCGCAGCGCTGGCCAAAGTGTCGCACGGGCCCAGAAACGTTGACGACGTGAGACGAACAGGTCATGTCAGCTCCATGCCAGAGCTAAAGATCCGACAAATTGTGTTCGCGGCGCGCGACTTGGCCAGCACCGTCGCGCAGCTCAGCACCGGGCTCGGCGTCAACGTCGCGTACCGTGATCCGCTGGTCGCCGAGTTCGGCCTGCAGAACGCGCTGATGGCGATGGGCGATCAGTTCATCGAGGTTGTGTCACCGACGCGCGAGGACACCGCAGCCGGTCGTCACATCGATCGTCACGGGGACTCGGCGTACATGCTGATCTTGCAGACCAGCGATTTGGACCGCGACCGCGAGCGTTTGTCGGAGCTCGGCGTGCGTCTGGTTTGGGAGGCGGACTACCCGGACATTCGCGCGGTGCACGTGCACCCGAAAGACATCGGCGCTGCGATCGTTTCGCTCGACGAGCCGACGCCCCCCGAATCGTGGCGCTGGGCAGGGCCCGACTGGCAGCGACACGCTGCGAAGAGTGCATCTGGAACGATCGTAGAATGCACGATCGGCGCGGTGGATCCCGCCGCGCTATGTAAGCGCTGGTCGCAAGTGCTCGGCGCTCCCGCATCCGCGGATCATCACATTGAGCTCAGCGGCAGCAGCCTGAAGTTCGAGAAAGCGGAGCGCGATCTGATCGTCGGCTACCGCATCGCAGCCAAGGATCTAACACTACCGTCACAAGAGCTGGCGCTCTGTGGCACGCGTTTTCAGCTGAGCTAATGCGTCACTATGATCACGGTGTGTTGTCACACCGTGTGCGTCCAAAGCGCGGCGAGCCTTCACGGCGGCGGTCTACGCCGCTCGGATCCCGTGCACGTTGCGGTGACCGAGACGCGCACCTGATCTGCTTTCTCATCGTGTTGCACATTGAACTTCGGCACGACGATGTGTCCAATGGCTGGGCGCGTTTCGCAGTAGACGTCGCCCCTGCAGTTTCGTTGCGCGCAATCAACACTCGGCACTTTGCTGTTTGAGATTTCGAGCTCCGCTTCATGCTGAACACTGCCAGCCTCTCAACACTTCCGCAGAGCACCCACGAGCTCTACGCGCAGATGCTGTACGTCGCGCTCCAACGCCTCGGGCTCGATGCGCACGCCTACCTCGACGATCCGGAGCGCGCACGCGCCGCGAGCAAAGCGCTCTCGGTGCTCTGGCTCGCGATCGAGCTGGCAGCGAGCGAGGCGCCGCCGGCTGGCTTGCAAGAAGGCCGCTTCGAGCGCACGCGCGCGCTGCCTTCGCTCGAGCAGTTGCGTCCGCTCGCGAGCGGCCTCGAAGAAGCCGCACGCGAGCAGCTGTCGGCGTTGAGTAGCTCGGGGCTGCTGGATGTCGAGCCTGACCTCTGGGAGCGCCTGGTGCCTCGGCGCGGCACTGACGTGATGTCAACGCTCGCGCTAGCGTGGCTCGCCGAAGCCGCTGTGCTCGGCGATGAGCTGGTCGTGTGGCTCTCGAACTCCAAGGTCCTACGGCGCGTGATCGACGCGCTGGCTTTCTTGCTCGAGGAGACGCTGCAAGCAGGCCCGGCGCTCGTCGCTGCTCATGTTCCGCTGTCACAGAGCGTCGTCTCCGAAGCAGAGCGCAACGCTTTGATCGACGTGTGGAAAGCCGAAAACAACCCAAGCAAGACGAGCGGTATCGTGCTCAAGGAAGCGCCCGCCATTCCGCCCGCGCTCAAATTCAGCGAGCCCGATCCCGGCTGGAGTGCGCCGCGCCTGTTCATCTTCGCGGCAACCTCACTGTTGCTCTTAATCGTGCTTGGCTTGCTCCTAGCGCACTGATCACGCTGCTCTGATCGAGCCCGAGCCCGAGCCCGAGCCCGTGCTCTTTCTTCCGAACACGTCGCAGCGCGCGCGCGCCCCATATCCCACGACCACCTTCATCCCTGCATGGCGACCACCCATAGGTGGTTGCGTAGCTGCAGTGGACAAAAGTGTGTGACCGCATCTCCTCGGCGAGTGCTGGACACTGCGCTGCAACATTGCACTGCACACGCTGAGCACGTGAGCCCTGCGCGGCGTGCGCTTCCTCACCCGCCCGCGCGTCTTTACCGACGAGGAGCTGAAGCAGCTCGGTTAAATGGATGAGAGCCGGCGAAGCGGAGGCGCTTCGCCGGCCCTTATGTGTTTATGCCAAGGAGATCAGCGCGGGTACGCGACTGACGAAGGCAAGTTGTAAGTCTGTCCGACCAACCAGGGCGTGTTGCTCCAGCCCGTGCGGTTGCCGCCGTACGCTCCGAGCGAGCCGCCCGAAGCGGTGCCCGGGACGGTGATCGGCGTGTTGATGGCGGCCGAGCCGCTGCTGAGCGTCACGCGCAGCTGACCGCTCTGCACGTAGGCCGTGATGCGCGACTTGCCAGTTGTCCAACCGGTCTGGTTGGTCATCTCGTTTGCCAGCTCGGTCATGGTCGCGTTGACCACCGGTGTGTTGGCGTTGAATACCGCGCGATACTTCGCGAGCATCTGGTCGAGCACAGGGTAGAGGATGCGATCCTCAGCCAAGTTCGACTGGTGCGCGTAGTGGGCGCGCGGGCTGTTCTGCACGGTGTGCAAGAGCATCATGCGCGCTTCGTACGGTACGATGTACGAGTCGAAGCCGGTCTGGATGTTGAGCGGCGCAATGCAGGTCGAGAGCGGGTTGTTCTCGCACAAGCCGCTGCCGCCGTTGGCTGCTGACGTGTAGATCCAGTTGTACTCATCGGCCATCTCAGTCTTCTTGCCGACGTTGTAGTAGATGTTCATCGGATAGCGCGGACTGGTCTTTCCGGAACCGATGGTGCGTTGCGCAGTTTCACGCGAGTTGTCCGAGCCGACCACGCGGATACCCGCAGCGGTAAACGCACGAGCCAAGTTCGGGTTGTCCGAAGGCTCTTGTGGTGTGCGACGCAGACCCGAGTGCTCACCCGTCACGAGCTCGCCGCTCAAGATGTTCAGACCGCGCTGTGAGCCAAACAGTTGGTTCTGACGGATCTGATTGTAGACGTCGTTGTAGCTCGTCCACAGAATGTTGCCGCGCGCGTCGCGGGCACACTGCCAGGGCGACACCGAGAAGTCCTGGATGCAGCCCAGGTACAAGTGGTCATTCGTGTGATTGACCCAGCGGAAGTTCGCGCGCGTTTGCAGGAGCTTCGTGCCGAGCGGGTAGGTTCCGTTTGCGGCGATCGCGCCGTCGTAACCACCACCGTTGTACACCATGTCAAGCTTGAGGTTGTTGGTGTTCTGCCACGCGATCAGATGGTCGACATCCTGCGTTGTCATCAGAATGTCGGGCTCATCGACAGTCGCAGGACAGTCGTCGCCGATGGTGCAGTTGTTCTGGATGCTCCAACGCGCGTCCGAGAGGAACACGTCGTCGATGTGCATCGTCCACCAGTTACGCTCCGTGCCCAAGTGCACGCCGTAGGTCAGCCAGTTGAAGATGCCGTTGTACAGGGCATGTGTCTGGAACTGATATTGGTTCAGCGAGCTGGTGATCACCATCTGCTCGCGACCGTTGTCGTTGTACACGCCGACCAACACGCCTTGCGACGCGGTCTCCGGAATGCCGACGTTCGCGTACGAACGGAACGTGCGCTTGTTGACCGTATCGTCCGCGAGCGGCGTGGCCAGGTAGCCGTACGTCTCCCAGACCTCGGGATCGACGTTATCGAATGGCACGGGGCCATTCAGATAACCGAAGTGATTGGCGCGACCATCCGCGGTCACTTGCGCGGTGTAACCGTCCAGCGGGCCCAGGTAACCTGGGTTCGCGGGCCAGTTCAGACCGACCGCAGGGCTCGGATACACGTACGCATCGAGCTGGCGGATCTTGAACTCGCGCTCGAACTTCTCGAGCGCGGCTTTCTCCGCCGCCGACAGCTGCGTTGGGTTTTCGCTTGGCAGCACCACCGCTTGGAACTTGGCGCGTCGAATGAAGAGCGACACGGTATCTGCCAAGTAGCTGTCGGTGATCTGTTGGCGCCCTGAGCGCGTGAGATCGATCTCGGTATAAGGGATCATGCCCTCATCGAGACCGGCCTTGATCATCGAAGTGCCGACGTCTTGCGCGGATAACACGAGGACTTTTAGATCCACGCGCCGTGCGAGTACGAGTTGTGCTTCTGCAGTATTGGGTTTGGCAGCGAAGCCCCCCGCAAGACCGCAAACACATGCCATCCAAGCCGCAGCGCGGCTCGGCCACGTGACGTTCCCTTTCATCGCCTGACTCCGTTGCTGACTGGTATGTCGAAACGGCCAAGCGCCCGTCAGATGATGCTGACTAGTACGGTGCTCACCGGACGTCTCGTTTGGAGACGTACTTTTGTCGACACGTCCGAGCTTGAAACACCCCCCCAGTTGTGTCCAGGTGATGTTGTCATCTTTGAGTCAGTCTGCGCTACAACGCCAATCTTGCGCCGCTCGGTTCGCCAGGAGGATCAAACACTTACCACGGCTCACGCGGGATGGCTCCAATGTACGATTTCTGCAGCTGACGGCGGCTGCAGCTGATGGCGGCGACACCATTCGGTGTTTCGCCACGCCCGCGTCACGCAGCCCATTGTGCCAGTGAAAGCTGTGACGCTCTGCAGTGGAATCGAGCGTAGAAAATATGAGATCTGACTGTTAGATGCGCCGCGTACAGCGAGCGTCATACGAGAGGAATCGCCACGGAACGACAGGACCGCCGAAGAACGCCAGAAGTCGAGAAGAGGCTCCGCGGGTTCATGCACACGCGTGCGCAAAGTGCGCGGAGCTCATCTCTGTCTTATTCACTGGGCGTTCCTTGGCGCCTTGGCGGTTCAAATTCTCTCGCCACCGAGGCACCACGTGATCAGCGAGCCTTGGGGTAGATCGCGTAGCTCACAGTGATCTTCGCTTCTCCGAGCACGTGACCTTGCAGAGCCTTCTTCGCATCGGCGAGCGCGAAGCCGCCGCTCAGGTTGAGCGAGGGTAGATCCAGCGCGTACACAGTGAACGTGTAGTGATGCAGACGCTCATCGTTGAAGGGCGGCCACGGACCATCGTAGCCGGCGTATTGCCCTTCGAGATCCTTGTCGCCCCTGAACCAACCCGTGTAGTCGTTCAATCCGCGCACGCCATGACTGACTTTGCCCGGCGCTTTGCCGCGCGCGGTCATGCCTTCGGCGTCTTCACCTTCTCGGAGCTCGGTCGTGCTCGCAGGAATGTCCACGAGCAGCCAGTGCACAAATTCTGTGCGCGGCAGATCGTACGGAACCGTGCGATCAGGCTTGTTCACGTCGTCGGGCTTGGTGGGCACATCGCGATCCACGCACGTCACGACGAACGACTTGGTCCCCGCGGGTGCGCCAGACCACTTCAGGTGAGGACTCTTGTTTGCGCCTGGTTGGGCGCCGCCCGGAGCAGGAACACCCATCGCGTTGGCGGTCGGCATGCGCTGACCGTCGATCAAACTTTGGCTCTCGAGTTTCATGAATCCTCGCTTGGTTGCAGAGCCTCGCAGCGTCGCAGATCCTCCGGGAAAAGAAAGCGTCCTGAGCGCGCGCCCCGTGGTCACGATCGCGCGCCGTCGCGTGCGACGCGCGCGCGAAATCGCACCACGTGTGATCTTCTTCTTGCGTGAGGCGCTCGGAATCGGCAGCCACACAGGCTCCGCCGAGATCCGTCCGTTCTCCAGCGTGAGTCGCACGTGATGACGCTCTTCCGAATGCGCGCCTGCACGGTAGCGCGGCACACGCGCTGCGTTCACGTGCACGAGCCCATGCCGCTCCACGAGCCATGCGCGCTCACCGCCGCCGCGCACTGCGTGGTGCATGTGCCCAGCCACTACACCGAGCACGCGCTTGCCGCAATCGCGCGCGTACTGCAGCGCCTCGCCCAAATCAGGATCGCCCCAGTCGCCATCGCCGGTGCGGAAGTCACAGCCGAAGATCGCGTGCCGCGAGCTGCCGAGCCCGCTCGGTCCGTTGTGCGCGAGCACCAAGATCTGCTGACTTTCGGGCACCGCATCGAACAGCGCACACAGGCGATCCACCGAATCGGTCATGCGCCGCACATTGAAGCGACTCGCCAAATAGCGGCGGAACGCGAGCCGCGGACCGCCCAACGAATGCGGACGCGCGGCGAGCACCGTCAAGCCGTGCGCTTCGAACGGATGCAAGCTGTAGCCGCACAGGGGAATCGGCGAGAGCGCGTTGGCGAGCGCTTGCACGCGGGCGGTCATTCGCAGCGCGAGCGCCTCGCGCGCAAGGTCGGGCGTGCGCATGAGCACCTCGGCGGCGAGCTGCGGCGCGGTCACGGCGTCGTGATTGCCCGGCAAGACCAGCGCGGGTGTCTTCATCTCGGCGATGTCGTGCGCGACCCGCAGCGCGCCATCCAAGCCGAACCCGGCGAGATCACCCACGAACAGCACGAGATCGTAGCCACAATCATCGAGCGCTCGCGTATCACGCTCGTCCCAGAGCAGATGAATGTCACCAACCACCGCGATACGCACGCCCTGAGCTATACATGAGGGCGCCCGCTTCGTTAAGGCTTGGCTGGCTGCTTTCCCCCTGGTGGGGATTCGGGCAGGCTACGCGGTGTGTCCGCACCATCCAAGTCGCTGATCGACGACCTGTCCGAGCTCACATGGTTGCCACCTTGGACTGCGCTGGAGCCCGCTGACGCGGCGCAGCATGAGCTGACACTGTCCACGGTCGTGTCCGATCAGCACCCCTTGCACGGTCGCGGGGGCAAGGCTGTGGCGAGCCGGGTCGACGATGCAGACGACGTCCTGTTCGTCGTCTCCGGGCCGGACGCGCTGTGCGTCGTGAACCTGGCAAGCGCGACCAAGCCTTCGGCCACGCGGCCGTTCTTCATGTTGTTCAGCGCGGTGTCGGAGTTCGAGCAAGGCTGCATGCTGCCCGATCATCTCGAGCACACCGACGAAGACGTGTAGCTAGAGCGCCGAACAGGTCGAACCGCCGCGCTTCCGCGGTTTATCGGGACACTGCGCTCCCGCGGACCCCCTCAACACAGAACCACTATGCCTCGTCGGCCCGCGACACCCGCTACACACGCGCATCCATCGAAGTTTCAACCTGTTCGGCGCTCTAGGCTTTCAACAAGCCCTGCCGCTCGATGAACTCGATGATCTTGTCGAGCCCTTCGCCGGTCTTGAGGTTGCTGAAGATGAAGGGCCGCGCCCCGCGTTGAGCGCGCGCGTCGCGATCCATCACCTCGAGCGACGCACCGACGTGCGGCGCGAGATCGATCTTGTTGATGATAAGCAAGTCGCTCTTGGTGATGCCTGGCCCGCCTTTGCGCGGGATCTTGTCGCCCGCTGCGACGTCGATCACATAGAGTGTGAGATCTGACAGCTCGGGACTGAACGTGGCTGCCAAGTTGTCGCCGCCGCTCTCCACGATCACGAAGTCGAGCTTGCCGAAGCGCTCGAGCAGCGAGTCCACGGCGGCGAGATTCATCGATGCGTCTTCGCGGATCGCGGTGTGCGGACAGCCGCCGGTCTCTACACCGATGATGCGCTCTGCGGGCAAGGCTTCGTTGCGCACGAGAAACTGCGCGTCTTCCTTGGTGTAGATGTCGTTGGTCACGACCGCGATCTGATAGCGATCGCGCAACGCGCGGCACAAAGCATTCACGAGCGCCGTCTTGCCGGATCCCACAGGTCCGCCCACGCCGATACGTAATGTCTGACTCATGACTTCTCCTATGACCGAAATAACCGCGTGTACTGTGTCTCGTGGAGCGCGCTCGCGAGCGCGAGGCCGGGCGTAAACGCGCCGATGTCTTCGTCGGGCAGCGCCGCGGCCTTTGCCACGCAAGCGGGCAGGGCAGCGATGAGCTGGCTCAGCAAGTTCTGTCCCGCGGTCTGCCCGAGCGGAATCAACCGCACCGCCGCGCTCACTTGCCCTTCGGCTTGCGCCCACATGAACCCGAGCAGCGCGTTCGCCTCTGACAGCTGCGAGCTCACCGCTGCGAGCGCAAACATCGTCGCATAACAAACATCATTGCGCTTACAGAACCCTTCGGCGCGGGCGACTCCTTGGCTCACCAACAAACGCGCAAGCGCCGCTCCGAGCTGCGTATCCTCCAGCCTCAGCTCCGAGCTCTCACGACTCGCGAGCAAAAAACCATTCCAATGCGCGACAGCGTCATCATCTGCTGTGGAAAACGCGCGCTGCAGCCGTAACAACACAGGCGCATCGAGCCGCGCGGTAGTGTGCACCGCAAGCCCGACGATCCAATCCGCAGCGCTCGGCTCATCGTGCACAGCCCCACAGTGCACCGCATATTCGAGCGCCCGCGAATAAGCGTAAGCCCCGATCGGCAAACTGGGACTCACAAACCGCAACAAGCTGAGCAACGCCCCAGCGTCCTGCCCCGGCCGCACATCCGTCTCGCCGTCCCCAGCGCTCATGCGCCCGGCTCCAGCGCGCGCAAACGTTCGCCCGCAGCCACGCCGCGAAAGCGCGCCTTGCGTCTAGTGCCAGTGTCTGTTGCCCCCGAGCCCGTGCGGAAGCGCGCATCGCGTCCAGTGTGAGTGTCCGTGCTCGTGAGAGTGAATGCCGCCCAAGTGTTCATGCGAGTGGCCCCGTCTACTGTGCTCGTCCAAGCGGACGCGGCTCTTCCGACCGTGCGAATGGCCGCGGCCCTCGTGCACGCGCGCAAGCGCACTTCCCAGCAAGTGCGACCGGCCATGCCCTTCGTGCCTTTGCGCGCGGCCGCGCGCGTGCACGCCGTTGCGCTCGCGTCCCCCCGAGTGGCCACTGCCCTCGTGTCCGTGCAAACGCGCGCTGCGCGTCTAGTGCGAGTGGCCATGCCCCTCGTGCCCGTGTGCGCGGTCGTCGTGCGAGTGCTCATGCGCATGCGTGTGGTCGTCGTGCGAATGCCCGTGGCTGTGCGAGTGACCGCCCGCGTAAGCACCGCCTTCAGGCTCGAAGGCCGCCGTGCGCTGCGTGACTTGCAGACCCAGCGCCGCAACCATCGCGTCGAGCACATGGTCGTGCTGATAGCGCAGCGCAGCGCGCTCGATCTGCAACGGCACATGCCGATTCCCAAGATGATAAGACGCGCGCGCAAGCAACACCGCATCCGCGCTCGTCACATCCGACACCGACTCGACCGCCGCCCGCACCAACAAAATCTCGCCGCTCTCAGCGGCAAGCAAATCCCCATCCCGCAACGAGCTCCCACGCTCCAGCACGATCGCCACCTCACGCCCGCTCTCCGCCCGCGCGCGCAGCCGACTCTTCTTGCGCTCATCGTACGGGAGAGACAACACATCACTCGGCGTTCCGGTAAGCACCCGGCGTTCGACTCGCAGCATGGAAACTCCTAGAACAGAAAGTAACGTTGCGCGAGCGGCAGCACGCTGGCTGGCTCACAGGTGAGCAGCTGACCATCAGCCCGCACCTCGTACGTTTGAGCATCGACCTCGATCTTCGGCATGTAGTCGTTGTGCACGAGGTCGCGCTTAGTCACCTTGCGCGTGTCGCGCACGGCGACAGTCTGTTTGCGCAACCCGAGCTTCGCACCGATCCCAGCAGCCTGCGCCGCCTGCGACACAAACAACGCCGCTGTCGCTGCAGCACCACCCGGCAGCGCGCCGAACATTGGCCGATAGTGCACCGGCTGAGGCGTAGGAATCGACGCATTGGGATCGCCCATCGGCGCCGCAGCGATCAGCCCGCCGATCATCACGAGCGATGGCTTCGCACCAAAGAACGCAGGCCGCCAAAGCACGAGATCCGCGCGCTTGCCCACCTCGAGCGAGCCCACCTCATGCGAGATGCCGTGCGTGATCGCAGGGTTCAGCGTGTACTTCGCGATGTAACGCTTCACGCGAAAGTTATCGCTGTCCGCGCTGTCAGGCGCCAACGCCCCGCGCTGCGCCTTCATCTTGTGCGCGGTCTGCCAGGTGCGAATGATCACCTCGCCCACGCGGCCCATGGCCTGCGAGTCCGAGCTGATCATGCTGAACGCCCCGAGGTCGTGCAGAATGTCTTCAGCCGCGATCGTCTCGCGCCGAATCCGCGACTCCGCAAACGCCACATCTTCCGGCACGCTCGGATCGAGGTGATGACACACCATCAGCATGTCGAGATGCTCGTCGACCGTGTTGACCGTGTACGGCCGCGTCGGGTTGGTCGACGATGGCAACACATTCGGCAAGCCAGCCACCTTGATGATGTCCGGCGCGTGCCCGCCGCCAGCACCTTCCGTGTGGTAGGTGTGGATCGCGCGACCCTTGAACGCAGCCACAGTATCCTCGACAAAACCCGACTCATTCAGCGTGTCCGTGTGAATGGCCACCTGAATGTCGTAGCGATCGGCGACGCTCAAGCAGCAGTCGATGGCTGCAGGCGTGGTGCCCCAGTCCTCGTGCAGCTTGAGCCCGATCACACCCGCTTCGACCTGCTCGTTCAGCGCTTCCGGCAAGCTCGCGTTGCCCTTGCCGAGCAAACCCAAGTTCATCGGCAACGTATCGACAGCCTGCATCATGCGATGAATGTTCCACGGCCCAGGCGTGGCAGTTGTCGCGTTCGTTCCCGTCGCAGGCCCAGTGCCGCCGCCGATCATCGTCGTGACACCGCTCATCAACGCCTCTTCGATCTGTTGCGGACAGATGAAGTGGATATGCGAATCGATGCCGCCGGCGGTCGCGATCATACCTTCGCCCGCGATGACTTCGGTCCCAGGCCCGATCACGATCGTCACGCCAGGCTGAATGTCCGGGTTGCCGGCTTTGCCGATGCCGGAGATCCGCCCAGCTTTGATGCCGATGTCCGCTTTGACGATGCCCCAATGGTCGATGATCAAAGCGTTCGTGATCACCAGATCAGCGCT
>Ga0209082_1000019_pt1 | contig 128642 bp, 98 predicted proteins | sample ColdCreekSource_FD_184127 | JGI IMG/M metagenome (GOLD analysis project Ga0209082, IMG submission 184127) | Groundwater microbial communities from Cold Creek, Nevada to study Microbial Dark Matter (Phase II) - Cold Creek Source (SPAdes) (version 3) | ecosystem: Environmental > Aquatic > Deep... | reverse complement strand
TCGGGCGGGTTGTCGCTCATCGCTCGCTTCCTAAACAGGGCGTGCCGCGCGTTCCAAAGCCAGGCAAACACTACCACTCTACGGTGATAACGGTCTAGCTTCGCGCGTGCTCTGGCTACATTCCGCTCGGGTTTTACCTGTGGATCGCACATGGTCCACGCGCGAAAGCGCGATAGAGTTGCGCCATCGGGAGGGCGCGGTCGGCGAGGCAATCGCGATCAGTGTGGGCGTGAGCCTCACAAACTGGCGCTAAACGCGACGTGAAGCCTCGATGCTGCCCATTTACACCCGCGTCGCTGCCGGACGCGCAGCATCGGTGAGGGCGTCGATCGCGCCTCGGCATACGACGGCAATCTCTTTCATACGTGCTGCGCCCTGGCGCGACACAATGACAGCGCTTGCACGGCAAAACATGGCCGTCATGACACCTACGGTCATGCATTGCAGCGCGCCGCCGAGCGCCTGTTCTACCCGTGTGACATCGGCCGCCGCGAACGCGCCGCTCATGGTGACGATCGCCGAACCGAGCGCGAGCGGAAACGACATCCTGCTCAGCGCACGCAGCGCGTCGAGCCCCTGCCCTGCGCGCAGCGAATAGCTGGCACGCAGCTCTTCCACCACACTTCCGAGCGAAGATCGCGCCCCCATTTGCAGGCATTCTTCGGCGCATTGCGCGGCCCAGGCGTGCTCGAGCGTGCGGCACAGCGCGACAGCACGCGCGATCTCACCGCGCGCGATCTGGCGCTGGAGTGCCGCCGTCAGCGGAGCGGCCGCGACCGGCGCTTGCCACGCGACGATGTACACGCGGCGGCTCGCGATGCCGATCGCCACCAGCGCAAGCAAGAGCCCGGGCCAAAGTGCCGCGTTCAAAACGCGTCCGACTGCACCGCGCGCACTACGTCCCGAACGAAGCTGGTGCGCAGATCGAGCACTTCGTAGCCGAGGTTGCTGCGGTTCAAGATGTAAAAGGCGTTCGGCTTTTGCACCCGGCCCTCGATCTTGATCTCTTCGAGCTGGATGACCTTGGGCTCGCGCTTTTTCGCCGATTGCGCGTGGGCGGACGATGCGAGCAGCGTCACCGTCGCCGTCATCAGGAAGCCGCAAGCCAAGCTGAGACCTACACGCATGTTCGGCTCCTGATCATTGTGATGGGGCTGCCTCGCGCGCCTTGCGCTGAGCTTCTTTCTCAGCCTTGGCTTTCTCGCGCTCGATGCGCTTCTTCTCGCGCTCGACGCGCCGCTGCACGTCCGCCATGTACGCACCCGATGGGTCGGTCGGACTGAGCCGGGCGCCCATCTCCGTACGATAGGTTGTGAACTCTGTGAGCGAGCGCTGCAAGGCGTCGAGCTCCGTCAGCCCTGGAAACTCGCTGCCCACGGACATGTAAAGCAGGCCGAGGTTGTAGTGGGCCTCGGGCAGCTGAGCCTGCATGCGTAGCGCCTTGTCGAACTCGCGCTTGGCATCCTGCCAACGCCGCAACGCGCGGTACACATCGGCCAGGTTCAAGTGGGCGGGCACCAACGTTGGCACGAGCGTGACTGCAGCCTCGAACTGGATCAGCGCTTCGTTGTAGTTGCCACCGGCCATCGACTGAATGCCCAACGCCATGCGCGCTTCCGCATAGTCCGGATTGAGCTCGATCGCCTTGCGGTACGCCACGAGCGCCTGCGTCAGGTCACCCTTGGTCTGGAAGCGTTTGGCCTGCAGGAATGCGACCTCGGCGTTGCGTGGGTCGATCTCCGAGGCTTGCTGCAGCATGTCGTCAGCGAGCTCGACGCGGCCGCGTCGCATGCTGGACTTGGCGAGCGAGAGGATCGCCGGCACGAAGCGCTCATCGCGCCGCAGCGCTGCGCGCGCGACTTGATCCGCTTCGTCGACGCGATCTTCGCGCACCAGCGCGTCGGCGTAGATCGCTTGCAGGTACAGGTTGCGCTGCCACTTCTTCGCGATCGGCTCGGCGAAACGCACAGCCCCGGCGGCGTCGCCGCGACGCTGCATGATGTTGACGGTGCCTTGCACGGCGGCCTCGTAGTCCGGCTGCATCTGCAGTGCGCGCCCGTAGTGCTTGAGCGCCTCGTCGGGCTGACCTTGGCGATCGGCCACAACGCCCAATGCGTACTCGGACTGATAGGCTTTCGCGTCGGCGGAAACCGAGCGATTGAAGGCTTGTTGTGCCGCGTCCAGCTGCGCCGATTGCAGCGCCTTGACGCCGTCTTGGTAGCTGTTGGCGGCGCCCGAGCTCGGCGCCGCGCGCTGCGGCAAAGGCGTGCCCGACTCGGCGTCGGGGGTGCCCCACTCGTTCGCAGCGGTCTCCGCGCTCGTGCCTTCCGGTGCAACGTCGACCAGCTTGGGCACATCGGTCGGCACCGATGTCTTGTGCTCGTCTTCCTCTTCCTCGGGATTGACCGGCGTTTGCACGGCCCCAACCCGCCGCGCCATCGCGGTCATCGACAGGTCCTCGTCGCCGCTGGTGGCTTCCGCTTTGCCTGCAGCTGTCGGCGGATCCGAGCCGCACGCACCGGCCAACTGACCGAGGAGACCGAGCACGCACAGACTCGAAAGCAGCCGCATTCGCGTAGTCAGCTCAGCCATCAGCGGCCTCCCTTGACAGCCGGAGGTGCGACGCCGGGCTCGATGTCCAAGCTCAAGCCGCGCGGTGCACGCGTAAACTCGCCAGGTACGTACGCGGCGAACGTAGGATCGGTCGCGGCCGCTTGGCCGACGCATTCCGCGATACGCTCATCGCCGTACGCGTTGATGCGATCCGTCGCTTCGCGCGTGTACTCGTTGTCGAGATTACCGACGCGGCCAGCACGCGACGCGAGTGCGTAACGCGCGACCGCGAGGCACTCGACCGGCCGCACCTGCTGATCCAACAGCTGCCTGATCCGATCCTCGACGGTGATCCTGACCTCTTCGCGGTTCTCCTCAGGCAAGCTCTTCATCTGCTTGGCGAGATCAGCTGGCACCACGAACGGCGCGTTGAGAATCGCACGCGTGAGGATCTCGTAGATGCGGCCCTGACGCACGAACGCAGCGATCGTCCAGCTCGGCCGCTTGTACGGCAAGAGCGCGTTGTAGACCTCGGATTTGGCCTTGGCTTCCTGACCGCCCGCTTGGATCTGGCCCATCAACGTGTCGACATAGGCCTTGGTCGTCGCGGGTTTGCCGGGCTTGATCGAGAACTTCTCGAAGTCGGCAGCGGTCTTGTCGACCAGTGCGAACTGCGCCTGCGCGGCGAGCTCCGCCGGATACGAGCCAGGCTCTTGCCCCGCCTTTGCGTAGGCATCGACGATGTCGCGCAGCGCGCCATCGACCGGCTGGCGTTGTTGCTTGCGCGCCTCGGCGATGCGCGCGTACGCCTCGACGAGCAGACCGCCCGCCGCGGTGTCGGACTTGTAGCGGTCGATGAAGCCTTTCATCTCGCGCTCCGCGCGCGCCCACTGCTTGAGCTTGAAGGCCATCTCCGCGACGCGGAACGCCGCGGCGCGCTTCTCGTTCGGATCGCGCGCGGTGTCTGCGACGCGCTTGAAGTAGGCCGCCGCACGGTCGTACTGCTGGCGGTACTCCAGGATCTTAGCCGAGTTGATCAGCGCGCCTTCGCGGTTTTCGACCACGGCCGGGTTGTCCGACTTCGTGAAGCGATCGGAGTCCGCGAGCACGCGGTAATTCTCGATCGCCCGGTCGAAGTCGAAGAAGCGGTTGGCGTTGTAGGCGAGGCGGAAGTACGCGTTGCCGAGGATCGCGTCGAGCTGCTTCTGCTCGTCGGCGTTCGCGCCCTTCTTCGGGCCGACCTCGTCGATGATGCGCTGGAACAGGCGCGCAGCCGATTCGAAGCGGCTGGTGCGCTCGAGCGCGATCGCCGCTTTTTCCAGAGCGAGCGGCGCTTGCGGGTGGTTCGGCTCTTCGTTGACAGCCTTTACGAGCTGCGATGCCGCGCGCTCGTAGAGCTTGCGTTGCTCGTCGCCGCTCGCGCGCTCGGCGCTCTCGAAGATGTCGACCGCGTCGCGATAACGCAGGTTCGTGATGTCAGCGCCCGCCAAGCAGCGTGGCTTGTCTTTGTTCTCTGGCTTGGTGCAGTCCACTGCAGTGCCGGCAGTGGCTTCCGGCGAGAAGGTGCACTGACGCACCTCCAAGTCCTTGCCGAGCTGACGCACCTCGTCCATGCGCCCGAGCGAGACCGCCATGTTGCGCAGATTGTACCAAGCGATCTGGCCGATCTCGCTGCCGTTCGGCCCTTTGCAGTGTTGATCGTAGATGATCAACAGCCGACCGCGCGCGAGATCCCAGTAACCGTACTGATAGAGCAACAACGTGTTGTTGTAGAAGTACGAGTCGCGAACCTTCTCCGTGTCGTGGATCTCATCCACGCGCGCAAGATACGTTTCGCGCGCTGACGCCAAGCGCTGCAGCGGCTCGGGCATCGGCACGGGTGATATCTGTGGCGGCGTGCCGGTGACTGCGGGAGGATCGGTGCGAGGCTGCAACGTGCCGGCCTTGACCTGCGCCTCGACCAGCTGCCGCATCGCCTCGACCACCAAGCGTGCAGAGGTCGAGAGATGCGTGTCGTCGAGGTTCGAGTCGCGCACTGCAGCGTACTCTTTGGCTGCTTCTACGTAGTTCTCCGACCAGTACAGCGTGTCGGCGAGGTTGTACTGCAGCTCGTACGCTTGCGGATTGTTCGGATAGCGATCGATGTAGCCGCGGTACGCGCTGGACGCGAGCCGATATTCTTCCTGTGCTTGCTTGCACAGGTCGAGGTCCTGCTGCTCCACGCAAGTGCGACGCAAGCCCTGTGCGCGCTGATGGTGATTGATCGCCGCGCCGATCAGCGCCTCTTCCGCGAGCTCCTCTGCGTGACGCTGCTCGACGGGATGGTCCTTATTGGCCTCCCACCAAGCCGTGCCTTCCGCGTAGTTGCTGAGCTTGGCGCGGGCTTCGATCGACGCGTCGGCCTCGTTGTGCCGCGTGAACGCGCGCGCGATCATGTTCTGGATCTCGGGTGCTTCCGGATCGTTGGGCCAGCGCTTGAGCGCGATCTCCCAGATCTTGATAGCTTCCGGGTACTTGGCCTCGTCGAAGTAGACGTAACCGAGACGCTGAAACACTTCGCCCGTCCAGAGCTTGTCCTGCGGTAACAGCGCGGGGTTCTGCACGCGCTCGATGCCGGTGGGCTGGCCTTCTTGTGGATCCGGGACCTGGTTTTCGTTCCAGTCGTCGTAAGCGAAGCCGATGCCGAGGTACTGAATCGCTTCGGCCCGCAGCTCAGAGCCGCGGCCGGTGCGCTGGCGTTCGTCGTCGGACCACTGGAGCAGCTTCCAAAAGTGCTCCAAGGCCTCGGGATAGCGGCTCGCGCGGTAGTACGCCCAAGCAACCTTGTACAGCGCGAGGTTGTAGTTGCGGTCGTCGGGCCTCGTCAGAACGTTCTTGTAAGCGCTGATCGAGCGCGCCAGGCCGTGCTGCGTGTAGTCGAAGTCGAAGTGATATTCGCCGATGCGCAGCCACGTCTCCGCGAAGAACTTGGAGTCGACCACCGCGGGCTGACAGTCCGCGTACGGATCGGTGTACTTGGTCGGAGATTCCTTCGTCGCGTGCTTCGGTAGCAAGTTCAGCGCCGGGTGCGCGAGCGCGGGATCGTCTTTCTCCGGCAGCTCTGCCAGGTCGTTCGGGATCTCTTGTCCGGTGTACTGATAATGGTTGGCACACACGAGGTTCAGCCACGCCAAGCGCGCTTCGTTCGTATTGCCCATCTCATTCAAGCAGTAACCGATCAGGTAGTAGACGCCGTCGACCTTCGCATAGTTGGGGAAGTTGCGAACGAGCCTACGATACAGCTCGATCGTCGCATTGAAGTCTTTTGTGGGCTCCGCGACCGTCGGCTCTTCGGCACCGTCTTGCGCCGTCTCGGCTGCCTTGTCGCGATCGATCAGGTACTGCTCCTGCGCCTGCTGCTGCAGGATCGAGTCGCGCTCGAAGTACAGCTCGCCGAGCCGGAACATGGCGTCAGGCGAGTACTCGGGGTCACCCGGGTACTTGGCGATGAAGCGCTCGAACAGCGCGATCGCGGCGAGCCGGGCCTTGTCCTCCAGGTCTTCTTCAGCCTTGATCTGGCGCGCGTAATTCTGGTCCTGCGCATAGCGCTTGCGCAGGTATTCGCGGCGCAGCATCGCGTCGATCGTGTCGCGGTACGAGCCACCGATCTTGGTGAAGCGCTTGACCTCGCGTTCGAGCTCCTGGAGCGCTGCCTGCTGCAGATGGGTCGGCGGGGTCGCTGCTTGAATGTCTGGAGCGGCCGCGGTGTCGAGGAAGCCGGGCGGCTTGGTCTTGTCGAACGGCACTTCGCGGGGCGCCGCTGGGAGCGTCAGCGTGCCGTCTGCCGACTGCGGTGTCTCTGGCACCGGCGGCTCAGTTGGCGCGGGCGGCGCAGGTGCACCTGCCGCTGCTGGCTGCGGAGCCTGCGCAGCCGTACCCGGCACATGCGCGCCCAGCAGCATCAGCTGCAAGCACAGCCCGGCCATGACGCCGCGACGCGCGCTGCTTGCGCGGCCTGTTCGACTCATGGCTTGCCTCGATCGTCCATGATCTCTCGGAACTCGTCGTCGAGCGACTGCATCGACCGCGAACGTTCGCGAGTCAATATTTCAATACGCGTGCGGTGCTCTTCGCGCTCTGCCCAGCCCACGTCGATCACACCGACGTCGGCCTTGAGCACCAAATCGTAGAAGCGTTTTTGGACCTGCCGATAGTTTGCGAGCGCCAGACCACCCACCACGAACTCGGTCTCGGTGTCGAGCTCATTGAGGCTCGCTTTGTAGCCCACGAGCTTGCCGCTCTCTTCGTCGAGCACGCGCTGCATGTCGTTCGCGCGATCTGCGACCACTTGGTCGACCGCGCGATCTTGCTCGTCGAGCGATGTCTCCACGTTGCTGATCCGCCGGTACAAACCGTCGACCTCGGCGCCGCTGCGACCCCCGAGTGAGGCCATCAGCTGCCGCTCCTGCTGCACGATCTGCGCGTACTGGTCGCGCAACGAATCGTCACGCTGGTACGTCGCGTCACCGACGCCGACCTGCAAGCGGCTGGTCTGCAAGTCCAGCTTGAGCTGAGCGAGCTGCTCGCGATAACCGCTCACCGCATCGCGGTGCGTGTTCAGCTCGTTGCGAATGGCTTCGACACCCTGACGCTGCTCGGCCTTCTGCATCGTGTCAGTCATGAACCGATCGGTCGCGACGATTCGCGCGTCCATGCCGAGCAGCTGCACCTCCAGCGAGGAGAGCTGCTTGTCGAGCGACAGGTAGCGATCGTCGAGCGTGGAGTTGCGGCGGTCGAAGTCGGATTCTTTGGTGGGCAATGCGGCCAGCGTGTGCTCGATGTCGGTGCGCTGCTTGCGCAAGCGTGCGAGCTCGGGCGAGTTGAGCGACTTCGCCTGTGCTTCGTCTGCCGCGATCAGCTGCTTGCGCACGCCCATAAGGCGATTGCGCAGCGCGATCGACATCTCGCGCTGTTTGCGCAGCTCTGGGAACAACGCGACGCGGTTGGCGCCCGACAGCGCAGCACCGAGCCGCGCCGCAATATCGCTGGTCTCGCGCGTGAGCTGCCGCGCCTGGTTGAGGTCGCGCACCGCTTCGATCGCGCGCTTCATGTCGCCTTCGATGCGCGCCCAGCGCAGCGCGAGTGGCGGCAGAAACGCGTCCTCATCGAACTGGTCGATGTTCGCGCGCACCAACCTGCGGAAATATTCGTGCGCGTCCGGTTGCTGATTGATCAAGTGATCGAGCTGCATCCGGACCGGCTGGAAGTCTTTCGTCACCTCTGAGAACACCTCACCTGCCGCGACGTAGCGACCGTCGCGCAGGAGCAAGTTACCGCGCAGCAGCTTGGCGTCTGGGATGTACTGGCTCTCCGGGGCTGCGACGGCGAGCACCTCGAGCGAGCGCTCGGCACGGGTCGAATCGCCCTGGCGAATGTACGTCCACGCAATTTCATAGAGCGCGGTCTCGAAGCGCTCGGAGGTGCGCGGGATCGATTGGTACGCCTGCACCGCGAACGCCAGCTGATCGGTCTCGTAATACAAACGACCGAGCGCGAGCAGCGCGAGCTCGACGACTTCGCGCTGCTGGTCATCGGTCGGCGTCATAGCGACGACGCGCTTGAGCTCGTCGATCGCCTGCGAGTATTGCCCACGCAGCGTGTAGATCGCGCCCGCGTAGTAATGGGCCTGCGGAGCATAGTGACTCTTGTCCGAGACCTGCCCGAACGCCACGCGCGCGCGCTCGATCTGATCGGGATCGACCTTCGGCAACGGACCTTGCACGTTGCTCAGCTGATCCGCGGGCACGGCCACGCTGTACAGGTACTTGGCTTTGAAGTACGCGGTCGCGTCCTCGATGTCACTCGGGGGCAAGCGTGCCAAGCGATCGAAGTAGCGATCGATGCCGTCGAAGTTGCGGACCTTGATGCTGATCTCGATCAAGCGCGCGAGCGCCGCTTGTAAGCGCGGGCGAAACGCAGGCTCCTCCGAATGGTCGAGGATCTCGCGAAAACGCGTGCGCGCGCCGAGGTAGTCGGTCGCGTGGTAGAGTGATTCCGCCAGCAGAAACAACGCATCCGGATATGCGGTGTGGCGCGGGAACCGCTCGACGATGTCCGTCAGGATGATGCTCGCGCGCACATAGTCATGCAGCCGGAAGAAGAGCTCACCGTCCGTGAGGCGCTCTTCGACATAGGTCGGGCTGCGCAGCTCAGAGCCGCGCAGCTCGGCCTTACGCAGCACGCCGAGGCTCTGCTCGATGCTGAAGATCTCTCGATTGGCATTCGTGACGTCTTGCGCTCGGGCCGCCCCTGGTGAGCCGATGAAGCTCAAAACAGCAAGGACGAGCACGAACCCAAACGCTGCCAGCCGCGTGAAACGCGGCAACATCATCCGCCCTCCGCTCCCGCTTGGGCCGGAGCCTGCACCGCCGCGGAGACACGCTCTACGAAGCGAACAGCCGGACGCTCTTCGAGTGGCGCAGTGGGCCCACCCTTCTCATAACCGACGACACTGAGCGTGAGGGCTTTACCCTCCGGCGCAGTGAACGTGTGGCTGCTGCTCACTTTGAAGCGGTAGCCCTTGAGGTACGAGAAAATGCCGTAGCCGTGGCCGCGGTACTCGAGCTTCACCGTCAAGGTGTGCTCGCCCGGCACGATGCTGCCGTTGTAGATGTCGAACTCGTCCTGATCGCCGAGCGCGCCTTCTTCGTCGGCCTTGTTGAAAATCGGTGCGCCATCGAGCGCGTACACGACCTTCACCAAGCGGTACGAGTTGCCCATCTTGTTTTCGTGAACGATCCGGGCCTGACTGCCTGCGACGACGCCTTGCAGCACCGTCTCAGCCAACAATGATAGGCGAGCCTTGGAGCGAAAGATTTGCTCCTTGAGCTCGTTGATACGCTGCTCGAGATCGCGCAAGCGCACGCCGTACGTGCCGGAATCGATCGCTTCTTCTTTGACGGCGACGTTCGCATCCGCGGCAGGCGCGGCTTCCGCAGCAAAAGGCGCGGCGGCTGCGCCTGCGGCTCCCGTGTTTGCTGTTGGCGTGGTTGGCGTGGTTGGCGTGGTTGCAGCAGGAGTAGCGGGAGCAGCTGTAGCGCCTACATTCAGACTACCGGAGACCCCGGGTGTGGCTGCGGGTGCGTTCTTGTTTTGGTTGCCCTGCGCTTGCGAACTTGGCGAACCTGAGCTGCTAGTGTTCACCGACTGGGCGGCTGACGTCTGTATTACGAACATCAGCATTGCCACAGACATCGGCACGGCCATCAGTCTGCGCATCGCGTTTGTATCTCTCAGGGGTGTGGTAAGTGGGCCGGGGGGTCCGGGTAAGGAATCCGGCACTTTATAACAAGTTGGCCATAGCGGGGTCAACGCTACAGCGCGGCGTGTGGAGACGTAAGCTTCGGAAATGGCGCAGGATTGGGCGAGGCGGCGCGTGGCGCGCACGTAACATGACACGCTTGCGCGCGCTTCCACACAGATCGCTGCGACCCGCAGCTACATCGCGAGTGCCCGCCTAACACGACAGGTCCTGTGTATAGGCGTGCGATACCCAAGCGCGCACCCCGTCCGTGCTATACCGCCCCACCGTGGCTGCCAATATTCTGATATGTGACGACGAGAAAAATATTCGCCGAACCTTGGCGATGGTTCTCGAGGGGCTCGGGCACCGTATCGTTGAAGCCACGAGCGGCGAAGAAGCGCTCGGGATGCTCGAGAGCGAAGAGCTGGATCTCGTCATCCTCGATGTGCGCCTGCCGCGCATGAACGGTATCGAGGCGCTGCAAGCTATCCGCGCGAAGCCACAGTTCGCGGATCTGCCGGTGATCATGATCTCCGGGCACGCTTCGCTGGCCGAAGCGGTGCACTCCGTGCAGGTCGGCGCGACTGATTTTCTAGAGAAGCCGCTCGATCGCGATCGTGTGCTGGTGAGCGTAAACAACGCGCTGCGCAGCGAGCGACTGTTGCGCGAGGTCAATCGACTGCGCGCTCAGGTGGAAGAGCGCTTCGAGATGATCGGCGAGAGCCCGGTCATGAAGTCGTTGTTCTCGCAGATCGAGAAGGTCGCGCCGACCAAAGGTCGCGTGCTGATCACCGGCGAGAGCGGCACCGGCAAGGAGCTGATCGCGCGTGCTGTGCACCGCTTGAGCGATCGGCGCGATCACCCCTTTATCATGCTGAACTGCGCCGCGATCCCGGCGGAGCTGATCGAGAGCGAGCTGTTCGGCCACGAGCGCGGCGCCTTTACCGGCGCGCACAATCGCAAGAAGGGCATGTTCGAGCTCGCTGACGGCGGCACGCTGTTCTTGGATGAGATCGGCGACATGAGCCTGGGCGCTCAGGCGAAAGTGCTGCGCGCACTACAGAGCGGCGAGATCAGCCGCGTCGGCGGAGAGCGCTCGATCGCGGTGGATGTTCGTGTGGTCGCGGCGACGAACAAAGACTTGGCGGCCGAGGTCGAGCGCCAGAACTTCCGCGACGATCTGTACTTTCGCTTGAGCGTGGTGCCGATTCGCTCGCCCGCGTTGCGCGAGCGCGTGGAGGACATTCCTTTGCTCGCCCGCGCGTTCTTGGCTGACTTCTCTGCGGAGTACGCCGGGCGTCAGAAGCGTGTGGATCCCAGTGTGTTCGATCGGCTTGTGGAGCGGCCTTGGCCAGGCAACGTGCGCGAGCTCCGCAACGTCATCGAGCGCATGGTGATCTTGAGTGGACCGGAGATCACCGCCGACGACGTGCCGGTCTCGGGCCTGGTGCGCGAAAACGGAACGGCCACAGTGGCGAGGCCAGCGCCCGCGCCTGCACCGGCGAGCGCCGCGAAGTCCCTCGCGATCCCGTTGCCTGAAAGCAACGAGATGCCGTCGCTGCGCGACTTTCGGGATCGCGCCGAGCGCGAATACATCTGCATGACACTCAAGAGCTGCGACTGGAACATCTCGCGCGCTGCAGCACTGCTTGGCGTCGAGCGCACGAATCTCCACAAGAAGATGCGAGCACTGGGCATTCACCGCGACTGACGGCGGGCATCCAAGCTCCACTCAGCAGAGTGGCAGCGGAGGGCGGCGGAGCACTTATGAAAGAGAAGCCGAGCCCGCACAGGGGGGGCAGTACGGACCCGACTTCCGTGGCTATACAAAGCAAGTCATATGCCACTAGGCAAGCCCAATTGTGACGGCCCCGACTAGATCGACGTCCTCGCCAGCCCCGCCGCCGGAGAGGCAAAACACTGAAAACACACGCTGTTCTGGCTGGTGCCGCTGACCCGGTCGAGGGATGCGGAAAACGACGAGCATTGAAACCTTGCAAGGCTCGATTTCAGTTTTGAAAGACCGGCGCCGGGGGGCACGCGGTCGAAGCAGCCCGGATACGCTGCAGCTGACCGCGGCGGGCAACTCGCGCGCGCGCCGAGCGCTCAGCCCTGACGCTCGTGCTCGATCCGCAGCCGCTTCATCTTCCGCCACAACGTGGTGGCGCTGAGACCGAGCATCTCGGCAGCCCGTTCCCGGTTGCCCTGCACCTCACGAAGCGCGCCCAGGATCGCGTTGGCCTCCGCCTCGTCCACGACATCCTGCATGACCCGTGCACGCGGCCGAGCGGCTGTGTTCTTGATGGTGCCATCCAGTGGGATCACGTCCTCCAGTCGGATCACGCCCGACTCCGCCAACGCGACGCCTTGCTCCATCATGTTCTCGAGCTCGCGCACGTTGCCGGTGAAATCGTAGCGGGTGAGGTAGTCGAGCACGCCCTCGCCTAGCTCCGCGCGCCGGCCGAGCTTGCGCACGCACTTCTCGAGAAAGTGGTCGACCAAGAGCGACACATCCTCGCGGCGCTCGCGCAGCGGCGGCAGGATGAAGCGTGCGACGTTGAGCCGGTAATAGAGGTCTTGGCGAAAGCGCTTCTCCGCGATCGCGGTCTGCAGATCCTGGTTGGTCGCAGCGATGATGCGTGCATCCACTTTGAGCACGCGGCTGTCGCCGAGACGCCGGATCTCGCCTTCCTGGATCGCGCGCAACAACTTGGCCTGGAACGACAGAGGCGTCTCCGCGATCTCGTCGAAGAAAAACGTCCCGCCGTTGGCCTCCTCGAACAGACCTTTGCGCGCAGCGACCGCGCCGGTAAACGCGCCGCGCACGTGACCAAACAGCTCACTCTCGAGCAGCGTCTCGCTGATCGCCGCACAGTTCACGGTGACGAACGGCCGATCGGCCCGCTTGCTGTTCGCATGCACCGCTTTGGCCACGAGCTCTTTACCGGTGCCGCTTTCACCCGTGATCAACACGGTCGCGTCGGTCGGCGCGATACGCACGATGCGCCCGAGCACGTCGCGGATCGCCGCCGAACGCCCGATGATGTTTTCGAAACGGTAACGCTCGCGAAACTCCGCTGCGAGCACGCTGACCTCGCCGACGAGCCGGCGCTTCTCCAACGCGCGCTGCACCTTCACCAGCAGCTCTTGCTCGCTGAACGGCTTCTGGATGTAGTCGTGTGCGCCGAGCCGCATCGCTTCGACTGCGCTCTCGATCGTGCCGAAGGCCGTCATCACGATCACTTCGGTGAGCGGCGACGCTTCCTTGGTGTGACGCAGCACCTGCATGCCGTCTGTCGCACCCATCCGCAGATCGGTCAGCACGAGATCGAAGCTCTCCGCCGAAATGCGATCGGTCGCAGCATCGCCGTCGGCTGCGTCTTCGACCTCAAAGCCCGCATCACGCAGCATCAGCGTGAGCGTGGTGCGCATGTTGCGCTGATCATCGACAACGAGAACTCTAGCCATCCCCTAACCTGGCTGCGGCGACCTGCGGTGTTACCTCATGGACACCACACCACCTCAGCCCCTCACTGTTTGGAACGCGCCGCGTTAGCTTATGACATCTTCGAGCGCGGCGAGCACATCTGTGCGTATTTCAGCCGGAAAGATCAGCCGCGGTCGTTCTATCCGTTTGTCGCACAACTCTCCAAGGACAAACGAGGTCTTGGCGAGCCGCTCGATCGGTCGATGCCGGATGCTGACCCACAGCGCCTTGGTCGCGTCTTCGGGTGCCTCCTCGTAGGCACACTCAGACGGCACATCGAGCCAGATCCAGAGCGCAGGATCGAACCCGTTGCGCTCGGCCACAGCGCGCGCTCGATCGTGCGCGCGCTCCCACGCGCCCGTCGTGCGTCCATCGAGGGGCAACGGCAGGGTCTTCGGCAGCCGGCGCATGGTCAGGCGCTTGGCGAGGTCGGACAACGCAGGATCACCGTCCTCCTCCCAAGCGCGAAACGCAGCCAGCAAGGTCACGTCATCGAGCGCGAGGTACTCGCCGAGCTGGTGTGGCTCTCCGCGAACTGCAGCGGTGACCGCACGCGGAGTCTGCGCAGGCACACGGTCCTCGCGGATCAACGTCGCCGCACGTACGAACAGCGCGCGGATCAGCATCTCTGCCGCGCGCGTCGCCTTGTGGTGATACACCTGCTGATACATAAACAGGCGGGCTAGGAAAAAGCCTTCGATCGGGGGTAACCCTTTGCGCCCTTCGATCGCGAGCACCCACGAAGGTGCTCCGCCTACACCCGACACGCAGCCGAAGGTCAGCGCGCGCAGCAGCCAATCCAGATCGTAGATGCCGTAGCGCACGCCGGTCATGTGGCTGTCGCGCAAGAGATAATCGCAGCGATCGACGTCGAGCACACCACTCACACAGCGCGCGAGATAACCGAGCGGATGCGTCCCGGAGAGCAGTGCAGCCACCCGCTGCGGCATGTCCTTGGATTGCTTGGCCAGCGCGCGGTGCACCTCAGTGCTGTCGTCGAGCAGGATGTCCTGCGTCCAATCTTCGTGGTGGCGCGAATCCGGCAGCACCTCCTCGAACAAGTGCGAGAACGGCCCGTGCCCCAAGTCGTGCAAGAGCGCTGCGGCCACAGCCTCGGCCTCAGTCTGTGCGTCCAAGCGCAGCTCGATCGGCAGCGTGCCTTGCACCTCGCGGATCCGCGTGAGTAGCCGCACCATCACGTGCGCTGCACCCACGCAGTGCGCGAAACGCGAGTGCTCGGCCCCTGGAAACACCAACGAGGTGAAGCCCAGCTGGCGCACATTGCGCAGGCGCTGCACCTCGCGCGTTTCGAGCAGCGGAACCACGATTTTCTCGTGTGCACCTTCAAAGGCCACAAGCCCGTGCACTGGATCGCGCAAAATCATTGGTTACTCCATCGCACTTAGCGAGCCAGGGTTGTGAAGCGACTGTCCCGTGGGACCTCGATCGCAGGAACCCTTGTAGAAAGAGACCGTACCGCGACCACGTCCTCGTGCCACAGCGGTACGACGGGTAGCTGGTCGGCCAAGCGACGTTGCAGCAAAGCGTAGGCCTGCTTGCGTTCTTCGCGATCCAGGCTGCGCCTGCCCTGCTCGAGCACGTCGTCGACCACTTTGTCGCGATAGCGCCAGCGATTGAGCCCCGTCTGGCCCGGCCCGGGAATGCGGTCGGAGGCGAAGAACCACGACAGCACATGCGGCTCGATCACCTCGGAGAACTGCAGCAGGCTCAGCTCGAAGTGCCCGCGATCCAAATCGGCGAGCATCGTCGCATTCTCCGTGGTCTGCACGCGCACGTGGATGCCGACCTCCGCGAGCATCGCTGCGATCGCGCGCGCCACCGAGATACGCGACCGTTCACTGTCGCAGCGCAACACCCAGCTGGCGCGTGGTGTTCCGGTGAGCCCGGCTTGATCCAGCAGCGCGCGCGCAGCAGCCGGATCGTACGGATACGCCTGCGTTTCGGGATCGTAGGCCCAATGTCCGAGCGGCACGAAAGAGCTAGCGAGCGAGGCACGATCGCTGAACTTCGCCTTGATCAGGCTCTGGCGATCGATGGCGTGCGCCAGCGCTTTGCGGACCCTGACGTCATTCAAGCCGGGCGTGACGGTGTTGATCCCGAGATACGTCGTGCCGATGCCCGGCGCAGTCTCCACGACAAAGTCTTTGCGTCCGCTAAACAACGGGACGAGACCCGCAGGCACGGCGTTCAAGCCGAAGTCGGCGGCGCCTGACAACAAGCGCAACGCGCGCGTGTTGTCGTCGTGCACGACCAACATGCGCACGCTCGGCACGCTTGGCGTGCCAGCGTACCAGTGTGGATTGCGCGTGAGCTCGACGACGCCTGGTGCTCGGCGCGCGAGCACGTATGGACCCGCACCGATGATCTGATCACCTTGATCCGCGGACAGGCGCCGCTTGGCGTCTTCCGCGCGTAAGATCGGCACCTCGAGATCCGTGGGGAAGCTGGCGTGTGGACCGTTCAAGCGAAACACGACGGTCAGCGGATCTGGAGCGCTTACACTTACGATACGTTGGTAAGTCGAGGCGTAGCGAGTCTGCATCGCCGGGTCGACCAAGCTTTGGTAGGTCGCGATCACGTCTTCGGCGTCGAGCACCGAACCATCGCTGAAGTGCAGGTCGGGCCTCAGCTCCACCCGATACTCCGCGTCGCCGACCACATGCAGCGCGCTCGCGAGATCGGGCAGGGTCTCCAAGCTGATCGGGTCGATCCGCGTCAGCGATCCGAAGATCAGCCGCGTCACCTTCAGGCCGTAGGTATCGCTCACGTAGCGTGGGTCGAGCTGCTTGATGTCACGCGGCAGCAGCATGGTCAGCGTAGCGGGCGCAGCATCGCTTCGGCCGCGGGTGGTGCACGCGCTCAGCAGCAGCGCACATGCCACGACCATCCGCCCCAGCCGTAGGTACGCTCGGTAAGCGCGCGGTTTTGATTGCACGACGGTTCGCAGCTGTTGTTGCATGGCTGAACCCGGTCTCGTGCCCAACCACCCCTGCCTTCGAAACGGAGCTGTGTTCAACGCTATGCGTCCTCGTCGTCTCAGAGAGCCGAGTATAGCCAGACGGACCGGTGTACGCGCCACAGCGCTCGTGCTCTCGCTCCTGGCTGCGTCGAGCAGCGCCGCCCAGCCCGCCCAGCCCGCTGCGCTGCCTGCACGCATCGAAACGCTCGTGTCCGAAGCCAAGCTGCCGCCGCAGCTCTCGCTCTCGGTCGTGGACCTCGAGACAGGGCGCAACGTCGTGGCGATCAACGCGCAGACACCGCTCAACCCGGCGTCGAACTTGAAGCTGCTGACAGCCGCAGCCGCGCTGCTCGTGCTCGGGCCCGACTTCCGAATGCAAACGGGGTTGTACGGCTACGTGCGCCAGGAGCGCACTGAAGCCCTGTGTCTGAAGGGTCACGCGGATCCCACGCTCTCGCGCGCGCAGCTCGTGGAGCTCGCACAGCGCTTGCGCGACCGCGGCGTGCGCGAGGTCGATCAGCTCACGATCGATGGCAGCTACCTCGATGGCGAGATCCTGCCGCCGGCATTCGAGCAGCAGCCCAACGAAACCGCACCGTTTCGCGCGGCCGTGGGCGCCGTGTCGGTGAACGCGAATGCTTACACGCTGCGAGTGGGTCCCGGCGTCGGGCTCGGAGCGCCGGCGCGCGTATCAGTCGATGGTGCGGGCTACTTCAAGATCGATAACCGTGTCACGACGACGAACGCCGCGGTTCCCAACGTGGCGATCGAAGAGCGAGACCTGGGTGATAGCGTCGCGCTCACGCTGACCGGCAACGTGCCTCTGACGGGCGCCACCCTCGCCTTGCCGCGGCGCGTGGCCTCACCGCTACATTTCTCGGGCCACATCTTCCTCGACGTGCTCACGATGGCGGGCATCCGCGCGCCGGACAAAGTTGCGGTCGGCAGCTGTCGGCCCGATGCCGGGCTGCTCGCGCGGCTGGAGTCGGAGCCGGTCGCAGAGATGATCAGCAAGCTCGGCAAGAACAGCGACAACTTCGTGGCTGAGATGTTGGTGAAGATCATGGCCGCGGAGCGCACACGCAAGCCGGGCAGTACGCCGGCAGGCATCGACGTAGTGCAAGAAGCGCTGCGTCGTCTGCACGTGCCGGTCGCGAACAACGTGCACATGATCAACGGCTCGGGTCTGTTCCAAGGCAACCTCGTGACGACCGAGCTGTTCAGCCAGACGCTGGCCGCGATGTGGAATGATCCGTCGCTGCATCCAGAGTACGTCGCGCATCTCGCGGTGGGCGGCGCTGACGGCACGCTGGCTCGACGGTTCAGCCAGCTCACGCCCGCGCGCATCGTGCGCGCGAAGACCGGCACCCTCAACGACGTGATCGCCTTGTCAGGTTACGTGCTCGGTCCGAAGCCAGGGCGAGCGTATGCGTTCAGCTTCTTGGCCAATGGTGTGAAGGGGAAGCAGGGGATTGCGCGGGCGTTGGTCGATAAGGTTGTGGAGACACTCGCTGCGGATTTGCACGCGTCCCTCCCCTAACTTCTTCCCGTACGCGTGCCCGTGCCCGTGCCCGTACGCGATCCTGAAGCCAGACGGGAACGTGTACGGGCACGGGTCTAAAATGCTGCGGGCCGCGCAGCCTGAGGTGGAAGCTCAGGGTGGCGGCCCGCTTGTCTAACTAGTTAGAGGCTCAGGCGTACTCGCGAATCTGCCGACGAATCTTGCCGAGCGCCTGCTCTTGCAGCTGGCGGATGCGCTCGCGCGACAGGTTGTACTTGTCGCCGATCTCCTTGAGCGTGAGCTCGTCCTCGTCGTCGAGACCGAAGCGCCAGCGCAGGATGCGAGCCTCCATCGGTGTCAGCGTGGAGAGGAGCCGCCGCACCTCGTCGTTCCAGGTCTGGCTGACCAGACTCTCGTACGGCGTGGGGATGTTCTCCTCTTCGATGAAGTCGATGAACTTGCGTCCATCCTCATCGTTCACGGGACGGTCGAGCGAGAACGGCGTCTCTGCCCAGTAGCCCCGAATCTTCTCCAGCTTCTCAGCCGAGATGCCGGTCTCTTCTTCCAGCTCCGCGGGCGTGGGCTCGTGCCCGGTGCGCGTCGCGATAGCTTGTGTGGCGCGCGCCACACGATTGTAAGTGTCCAGCATGTGGACAGGGATACGGACAGCCCGGCCCTTGTCGGCCAGCGCACGGCTGATCGCGTGCCGGATCCACCACGAGGCATACGTGCTGAAGCGATAGCCGCGCGTGTGATCGAAGCGCTCGACCGCCTTCATCAACCCAATGTTTCCCTCTTGGATCAAGTCGATGAGGGGCAGACGACCGCGGTTGTAACGACGTGCGATCGAGACGACGAGGCGAAGGTTCGCAGCGACGAATCGGTTCTTCGAATCGTGCTGTTCACGACGTGCACCGTCGACGCGCGCCAAGTACTTCTTGAACGACGACGTGATCCGGATGTCATCCCCTTCGATGTCGCGCTCGGACTGGTACATACCGGCCAAGCGATGCACGGCGCGGTCAGACTCGGCGACGAACAAGCGGTCGGCATCCAACGCACGCAGCTGCTTCGACAACGCGGCCGCGGTGCTGGTCCACTTGGGCGACTCACCCTTCTTGGTGCTCGCAGCGCTGGTCGGACGCTTCGTGCTCTGCGCGAGCTTACGCAGCGCCTCGATCTCGGCAGGCACCGTCGGGGCCTCCAGGTGACGCTCCAACACGCTCGCGACGGTTTCGTACGCTGGCGAGTAAGAGAACAACGCTTCCCAATAGGCGATCTCGAGGCGCTCGACTTCTTGCGCGGCCGCTACCTCTTGCTGGGGAGTAAGCACGCGGTGCTGGGCCATCTCACGGAAGTACTTGGACAGCGTGCTGTCGCCGCCCGCTTCGGTGCGCAAAGCTTTCAGTACAGTTTCCGTGTCAGAGTCCGTGTCGTTCTGCGCCGCGGAATCGGCGATAGCGACGTCGATGTCCGAGGGTGCCGGCTCTTCAGGCTCCGACCACTCCTTCTCAGACGACTCTTTCTCTTCCGCATCCACGTCGGTTTGAAGGACCGGTGCCGCGACCGCAGCGCTGGCCGTTGCTGCCTTGCGTTGTTTGTGCACCTGGCTCATATCAGACTCACTCCCGGCAGCGTTTCCGGCGCGCGACTTACGCGCGACAGGAACCACTGATTTGCTCTTGACTGCTACCCTCTTTGCACGTTTCGTGCCGGTAGCGCGTTTCGGAGCCGGGCGACCCGAAGGGCGCGTTTTCTTGCGAGACTTCACTGCTTTCGCGCGAGACATTGCCACTCCCTACCCTCGACTCCGCACTGCACAGTCACGTCGATCAACAGTCAGCCGCACAACCTGTACCGATTTTCGCTCAGCTGGACTTGAACACCTTCAGCAGCATCTACGGGTCACACGGCGAATTGTTGCGCCGAGAATCCTGATATTTCTGCTGAGGCCCAGAGTTTCGCGAGAACCAGTGCGCGCCGCTTGGCGCGCGCATACACCTTTCACTACACGTCGTCAATCGAGCCTTGGACTCTTGACTAAGACTGCAGAGTTCACTCTGGTGCCTGCGCCACATAATCCGGAAGATCCACGACTCGAACTATGAGTGCGGCTTGAACAGCGCCAACACCACCGATGCGTTTCCTCTACATCCTGCGTTACCTCTGCGGCCTCTTTTGGCTCACTCAACTTTCATTTACTGCAAGCGGACAGGTACCTGACGTAACAGCGCCACGTGCGACGCTGCGTCTTGGCACCGGACAACCGTTTGAGGTCAGGACGGAAAACACCCAGACGACCGGCTTGGTTCTGCGTGCCGGTGATCTGCGAGTTCCACTTCCGTTGCGCGCAGCTACAGCGATCAGCGCTGAAACGGTGCAGATGAAAGGTGGAGCAAGCGTTGGGCTCGTGCGGCTGTCAGCGGCACAAGCAGAGAGCGCCGTCCTGCTGGTGAAGCGCGCCACAAAGCTGGAGTCGCTTTGGGTCGGACGCCTCGATTTCACTGGAGATCCAGGCGAACGGCGCGCGGATATGATCGAGATCGCTGACCGCGACGCGGACGGTCACCCGGACATTGTGGTCGGACAGTATGACGAGAACGTCGCCGTGTGCGGGCAGGAGCACACGCTGTTGTCTCCGCGCGCCGTCGACCCGAAGACACTTACGCTGCGTTCTGTCCTGCTCAACCGTCACGGGCAGCGTCCGGCAGGCCTGCAGCTGGTGGCGGCGGCGGCCGCGCCGCCCTCGCTCAAGCCGCCGGCGCTCCTGCGGGCGCTCGCGCCCAGCTCCGCGTCCAGCGCGGCAGCCGCTCCGCATGACCTGGCCGCGCTGACCGACGCCGACCTGCGCACCTACTGGCAGGAAGGGCGGGGCCTGGGCGGTCGCTTCGAGTTCGCGACGCTGCAGTGGTCGGCGCCGCCGCGGCCGATTGTGGCGCTCGCCATCGTCCCTATCGCGGAAGGCAGCTCGTCGGACGCTGGGCGGGCCAACCTGCAAAGCATCTCGCTGCTGGGCCCGAACCAGGAGCGTTGGACGGTCAAGCTGCCGGACCAGGTTCAACCGGGTGAGCGCTACTGGATCACGCCACCAGCGCCGATCACCTGGCGCTGTCTAACAGTTGGCATCGAGGAGCTGCGGCCGGGCTCACAGCCGACCGCACAAACGCATGCCAGCCTCGCCGAGATCGAGGCCTACACCGACCTCGATCTGCAGGGCGGTGGCTCGGCCCAGCTGGTGCAGGAGCTCGCACAGCCCGGCGCCAAAGGCGACGACGCAACGACGCTGCTGCTGCGTGCGCAAGGGGATGTCGCTGGCGCGCTGAGCGAGGCGTGGCCCAAGCTGCCGACGGTCGGAAAGCTGCGCGCGCTGCGCCTCTTTTTCCAAAACCCGAGCGCGCCCGACCCGCGGGCCGAAGGCGTGCTGCGGAGCGCGCTGCGCGACGCCGATGGTGAGGTGGTGTCGGCGGCGTTCAAGCTGGCTTCGGGCAAAGCGCCTTTCGGCCATGCTTTGCTCACTGAGCTGGCGCGCACAGCGAGCAAGCAGGGCGACCAGGCTGTTCAACACATCGGACACTCGAAGCGCAGCGACGCGCTCGAGTTGCTGCTTTCGATCTTGGTCGAGCCTGGCGCGAGTGAACGACCCGCGCTGCGCGAAGCGCTGGCTGAGGCCTATCGCAGCGCCCCTGATCGCGCTGCCACAGTGCTCGCGGCGTGGATTGGCAACGATGGTGGCGCCAAACCGAGGGCAGCGCGTGCCGCGCTCGCTTTGGCGCTGAGCACAGTGCGCGAAGCCCAAGCGCACGCGGGGCAGCTCGTGGCTGAGCTCAGCGCCGATGCCAGCGAGTTTTCGGAGCAGTGGCGCTTGGTCCAAGCAGCGCGCGCCTTGCCGAGTGATCCGCAGGGCGACGCTTTCTTGCAGTCGATCGCGGAGCGCGCAGAGACGTGGATGTTGCGTTCCGCTGGACTGGAAGCGCTCGCGCAGCGAAAAGCTCCGAGCTTGCAGAGCGTCGCGCAACACGCGCTCGACGACAGCTATCCGCGCGTGCGGGCGAGCGCGGTCGCGGTGCTCTCCAAGTTGCCGACCGCGATCGATCTGCTCAGTAAGAAAGTGCTCGCAGACAAATGGTTCATGGTCCGGCGTGCTGCGCTCGACGAGCTGCCCGATTCCCCGGCAGCCCGCAGCTGGTTCGTCGCCGAGCTCGCCGATCCGATCGCTGTGGTACGCGCCAGCGCGATCCGCGCATTGGCACGCGTCCATGCGATCGAGGCTTGGCCGAAAATCGATCCCGCGCTCCAAAATCCGGAGCAGTACCCTGAGGTGATCTCCGAAGCTGTCGCGTTCTCACGCGCATTGTGTGTGCGTGAAGCCGTACCAGGCTTGCGCCAGGTCGTGGAGCGCGGCCTCAAACCTGAAGCATGGTCCGCCGATCAAGAGCTCGCGCTTTCGGCGCTGGAAACGATCAGCGCGTTCGGTGGTGAGGATGCGGCGTGGGCACAGAAACACGCTAGCTCACCCATGGTCCCTAAGGAGGTGCAGCTCGCAGCGGCGGCTGCTGCCAAGCGACCGCCAGCATGTGCTCCAAAAGGCGCAGAGCTGTAGGCGGTTGTGATCCCTTCGTACAGCATGTTAGCGTCCCGCATTCGGAAAACGCCTCGCGTGGAAAGGCTCTCTATGAAGGTGCTGTCTTGGATGCTGTGTGTATGCGCGATCGCGTCGCTGCCGATGGTCTCGGCGTGCGAGGGGATAGCGTCAGCGCAGCAGGTGGCTGTTGAGAAGCTGCCGGACGTCAAACCCAACCTGCCGCCCGTACCGACCATTCCTCCGCCGCCGTTCCCCATTCAGTACTCTGACCAGTCGTACAGCGTGTACGGCTTGCGGCGCGCGATCCGTCGGACGATCAACAACGAAGTTACCGTGACTGGCTACATCGCGAAGGTGTTCATCCCGACGGTCTGCCCGCCCGAGGGTACGCCTGCCAAGGAAGCCAAGACGTTCAAGTGCCCGCTGCCACCAGCGCCGCACATCTGGGTCGCTGACACGAAGCAAGAAGGCGACAACACCAAGATGGTGTTGATCGGCGGCTATGCAGAAAATCAGAAGGCCATCGACGAAGCGATCGCCGCTGCGAAGAAGCCGGTGAAGAAGGCTGCGCCACCAGAGGACACTGGGCTCATCCCCGTGCCCGTCGACTTGTTCCAGGGCGCCAAGATCAAGCTCAAGGGTCGCTTCACGTACATGAGCGGCGCGGGCTTCCAATCGAGTGAAGGCGTGATCGACTACGCCGGACACGAGACAGTTGAGCCGGGTGAGGCGCCTCCGCCGCCACCGAAGACCGCTGGCAAGAAGCGCCGCTAGTCGCTTCCTGTATCGGTCGTTTATGCAAACGGGCTCGCCCCCTCACGGGAGCGGGCCCGTTGTGCTTTGGCAGCGCGCTACTGGGCTGAGGTCGCGAGCGATGAGTCCAGCTTGGAGACCAGCGCGTTCGGGAGAACGAACACAGCGGGATCGTCGTTCAAGCGGGCGTAGCGGCCTTTGTCCGTGGCTGCAGCGCCGATGCTCAGCGTGTGCTTGCGCGGCTTGGTTTTGCCGTCGGGGCTGCCATCGTATTCGACCTGCAGCGTGCGGTATGGCGCGCTGAGCCCATGCTCTGGCTTGGCCTGGTCCGCTTCGAAGGTGATCGCGTCGAGCTTCGAAAACAGGCGCGCGAGCTCGTCCAGCGGGCGGCGCGCGGCCGAGCTGCGCTGCGGTGCAACGAGCTCGTAGTCGGCGCCGTGCTTCTCGACGCGTTCCTGGGCGCGGCCAGTGCCGCTGATCGCGATCGCGGAGAGCTGGCTCTCGTCTTCATCGAGCACGCGCTTCTTGCGGAACCGCGCGGCCATCGGCGTGAGCAGCTCTGCAGCTGTCGGCGGCAGCTCGAGCAACACCTTCTCTTCCAAGCGTGACGCTCTCAGCTTGCTGGGATCGATGTGCAAGACGTACGGCGCTTCGTCTTTGCCCGAGCGCTTGAACGTCGCACTAAGCGCAGTCGGTGCAGCAGCAGCTTCTGGGCTAGGCACGCTGCTAAAGCGCAGCTCGCGCAACGCGCCATACCACGCCTTGAGCGCATCGCGATCAGCCTCACCAGCCCTCTTCCCCGAGCCCGCCTCACTCATCTCGTACCGCGTAGCGTTCTCCACCGTAGTCAGCGTCAACACCCGCTCACCCGCACGCAACTCAACCCCGCTGATGTCATCATCATCGAGCGGCAACACCCGCGTCTCACGCAGCTGCTCGGGCGTACGCTCGAGCTTCGCCAGCTCGGCATTCGACGCGCAGTACACGCGCTGGCCCACTTGAATGTACGACTCGGCGTCGCGCTTGCCGCAGACCGCCCCGACCTTCAGGCTGAAGCGCTCGGTGTGCTGCTTCCCCTTCTGCGCGGGATCGTAGACGAGGCTGTCGAGCTCCACGGCGAGCCGAGGTTGATCGAGCGCGTGCTCCGGCTTGGCCTGCTCGCCGACGTAGCGCGTGGCGCGCAAGCCATCGAGCACGTCGATCAGCGCTTCGAGCTCGCTGTGGCTCGCGAGCGCGCCGTCGAGCCAGAAAAAGCCATCCTTGCGGGCGAGCTTCAGCGTCTGCGACCCGCGGCGCAGCTCGAGCTGCTGAGCCGTCAGGATCGTCAAACCATCGTGCAAGCTCTTGGCGTGGAACTCCTCGGGCTCATGCTCGAGCGCGTCGAGTAGATCTGGGCCGACTACAAACACGGCTTTGGAGGCGCGCGGTGTGAGGTACGCGCCTTGACCATCCGCCGCGCGCGCACCCACGCTGAAGCCACCTTCTTCGCGGCCAGCCACGAAACGCAGGCGATAGCGCGGCGCATCGAGCTCAAACGTCTTTCGGTCAGCGTCGCTGGCTTCTCCCAGCGAACGGCGCGCTTCGGCCCACTCCAGCGCACCGAGCAACGAGTCGACCTCGGTCGAGTCGGCTTTTGCCTTGTACGGTGCTTCGACCTGCCAGCCGCCCAGGTCGAGCGGATCAGCTGGGTTCGGCTCCACTTTGACGAGCACCGTGGTCACGCCGCGGCGCTGCAGCTCCAAGCGCGTCACCTTGTCGCGCACGAAGTTGTTTACGACACGGCTCTTACGCAGCTCGCGCTCAGTCGTGCTGAGCGAGCCACGCTCGAAGAGAAAGATGAAGCCCAGAAGGCCCAGCGCGACGACCACGAGAACGATGCTGGTGCGGCCCATGCGCTCCTCAAGCTCTACGATTCAGCCAAACCGCCAAGCCCAGCACCAGCGCTGCCGCTGGCAGCAGCACCGCCACGCGGAAGAAAAGCGACCACAGATCGTCCTGCGAGAAGACGATGTTGCCGCTCTTGATCTTCTTGGGCGGGATCTCGATCAGCGCCGGGCGCTGCGAGGTCCAGCCGATCAGCGAGCTGGCCAAGTGGAAGTTCGCGAGCTCTGGTGTTTGCAGCAGCGCGTCGGTCAGGAAGTCGCTGTCGCCGATCACGACGAGGCGGCCGCCACGCGCTTTATTTTTGTCGTCGGGTTGCTTGAGCTCGCCAGCGACCGCGAGCGACACGGGCCCTTCGATGTCCGACACGCCGCGGGTCGGCTCTGCATCCGGTGAGATCTCGGCGATGTTGGTCTTGCCGAACGCGCGTTCACCCGAGCGCAGCAGGATCTCGACGTCGCCTGCACCGCTGAGCGGGGTCACGCTGCGCGCGAGACTCAAGAACACGCGGGCCGAGTGCTGCAGCGTGCGTGTGGTCGTGTGATCGCCGAACTCGGTCACGGCAAACTCGGCCGCGTTGCGGCTGAGCAGGCGCTCCTTGTCGAGCTCGATCACCAGATCCTGATCGAGCCGAATGTTGACCTCACGCAACGGACCTTCGAAGCCCGAGCTCGCGATCTCATCGCGTTCGATCACGGGATCGAGCGCAAGCAACAGGTTGCCACCGTTGCGCGCGTGCTCGATCAACAGCTTGGCTTCGGCGTCGCTGAAGGGACGGATCGGACCGACCACCAACACCGCGTCGCAGTCGCTCGGAACGCTGGTCTTGCCGAAAGTCTCGAACGCTTCCCAGACCAGGTTGTCGTGGTGAAGGCCCCGCTCCAGGCTGTAGAGAGTGCGCTCTGCCCCTTCGCCGATCGCCCACTCACCGTGGCCTTGCGTGACGCACAGCTTCGTGGGCCGGCCCGACGTGACCTGCACGATCGCGCCAGTCAGCGCCTGCTCGCCTTTGAGCTGGACCTCTTCGCTCGGGCCTTGCCCGCCCATCGGGCCGAGCTCGGAGCCGACGAGATCCTCGCGGCTCACGTGCCAGTTCTTGTCGCCGAGCACGACTACGGCCGCGACATCGGCGCGCGCCTCGCCGCTCTCGAGCACGCCCGCCGCGATGCCGAAGCGCTGCGCGAGCAGCTTGAACTGGCTCGCCTCGCGATCGGGATCGACGTAGTGCAACTTCACGTTCTGCGAGGCTGCGGAGTAACGCTTGAGCAGCTCGTCGGTAGTCAGAAAACCTGACTCACCGCGTGACAGAAACACGTATACATCGACGCTCTCGTCCAGCTCGCGCAGCACTGTCTGCGACTTCGGCGAGAGTGTGTAGATGCCCTGTGAGGTCCAATCGAAGCGCTTGTAGTGCCGGAACGCCAGGTAGTTGACCATGCCCAGGATCGCGATCAACGCGAGCGTCGACACGCTGGCGGTGATGCGCTGCATGGTGCGGCGTTCGCTGCCGCTCTTGGGGCTCTTCGGAATGCTGGCCGCTGTGTCTGCCATCATGCACCTCGGTCGGTCCGCAAGGCCTGCACGGACAGGTAGAGCGATAAGATCACGACTGTTAGGTCGTACACTAAGTAACGCGTATCGACGATGCCCTTGGCGAACGCGGACATCTGCGTCCACAGCCCGACGTACTCGAAGATCGCGCGCACGTCGTCGCCGACATTCGCGTAGCCAGCCAGGCCAATCACAAACAGACCGCCGAGCACCATGAACGTCAGCATCGCAGCCACGATCTGGTTGCGTGCGATCGCGCTCATGAACAAGCCAACGGCCATGTAGAATGCGCCGATCGAGAACAGCCCGAGGTACGTGGTTCCGACCGCGCCCCAGTCGACGACGTTTTCGCCGCTGCTCGCAACCAGCCACACGTACGAGAGCGTGGGCGCCCAGAGCACGCACCAGAACGTCAGCGCGGCAACATACTTGCCAAGGACGACCTCGGCCTCCGAGATCGGCGCGGTCAGCAGCGGCTCGATCGTGCCGGATGCGCGCTCTTCAGCGAGCAAACGCATGGTCATGACCGGCGCAAACACCAACAGCGGCAGATAAAACAAAGTCGTGCCGCCGAAGAACGCGGTCAGCAGGTTGGTCTCCGACGCACCCGCTTGCTGCGCGAACACCAGCGCCAAGATGTAGAACACGATGCCGAAGAACAGTAACCAAACTGTTAGAACGACATATGCAATAGGTGACACAAAGAACGAGAAGATCTCGCGCTTCGCGACTGTCAGCACACCGTTCATGTGCCCTCCACTTTCGACTGCACGGCCTCGGCCTGCGCGCCGTGCTCGCGCGTGGTCAGCAACGTAAACACGTCTTCCAACGAGGTCTGCTCACGGCGCAGCTCGCGGATAGCGTGACCGCCCTGCGCGAGCGCGAGCGACAGCGCCTCCGCCGCGGTGCTGCTCTCGATTTCGAGGCGCAAACGCAACAGGTCAGTTTCGAGCTGCTCCGCATCCAGCACGCGGCGTACGCCCTGCACTTGCAGCGTACGCTGCTCGATCTCTGCGCGCGCACCACGCGCTTCCAGCACGATCACCTGGCCACCTTCGCCCGAGGTACGCAGCGCGTTCGGTGCGCCCTCACCGACCAAGCGACCTTTGTTGATGATCAACACGCGACTGCAAGTCGACTCCACCTCGGGCAGGATGTGCGTCGAGAGCATGATCGTCTTCTCGCCGGCCATGCTGCGGATCAAGTCGCGGACTTGTCGAATCTGATTGGGATCGAGGCCGGCCGTGGGCTCGTCGAGCACGAGCAAGGGAGGATCCGCGACCAACGCGTCGGCCAAACCAACGCGCGAGCGGTAACCTTTGGACAGCTGCCCGATGATGCGCTGGCGCACATCGCGGATGTCGGCTTGCGCGAGCACATGATCGATCCGGGCGGCAACCTGCGCTCGCGCCACACCCTTCAGGCGCGCGCGGTAGCGCAGATACTCGTCGACGCGCATCTCTTTGTAGAGCGGAACGGACTCAGGCAGGTAGCCGATGAAGCGACGCGCGCCGATCGGATCCCGCACGGCGTCCACACCACCTACACGGATCGCTCCGTCCGTCGGAGGCAGATAACCCGTCAGCATCCGCAGGGTCGTGCTCTTGCCTGCGCCGTTGGGCCCGAGAAAACCGATGATCTCACCCTTGCGAACAGAAAAGCTGATCCCGTTCACTGCGGTGCGATCGCCGTATTGTCTGGTGAGGTTCTCTACTTCAATCACGCCCAAGACCCTCCCGTTAGGAATCAGCGCTGCCGCGCAGTGCGCCCAGCGCGCAGCCAAGTACCCGATGGCACAGGGCAGCGCAAGGTAGAACCCGAAAAGCCCCTACCGCCTTCCCTATCCGACACGATAAAGCGCGAATACGAGGCGATTGCTCTTTGGGCAGTCCATCCCATACCATCAAGGGATGCTCCGTTCGGGTTGGACGAGGGGCAAAAGCCAGTTGCTTCTGTGTATGCTCGCGCTGCTAGTTGGGGCGACCGCGGGCCATCTTCAAGCCAAAGGCAGTCAAGAGCCTGGGCGCGAGGCTGCACAACCGCCGCAGGCTCCCCTGCCTATAGTTGCTTACGGGTCGCCGTCTGGGCCGGACGCGCGGCTGCCGCTCGCGCTCAAACAAGCGCTGCGCAGCACGCCTGCAGCTTACGGCGGCGGGCGTATCATTGAAGGATCGACGCCGCATCGGCTGATCTACTTCACCTTCGACGACGGCCCGAGCCGGCGTACCACACCGATCTTGCTGGACCGGTTGGATGCGGCGGGGGTCAAGGCAACGTTCTTCCTGACGGCCGGTCGGCTGCGCGGCGAGAACAACTTGGAGCGCGACCAGATCGAGGTCGCACAAGAGATCGTCGCACGCGGTCACACGATCGGTAATCACACCGTGGATCACCTGCAGCTGCCGATGCTGACCGACGCCCAGGTGATCGCACAGATCGAGGGCGCCGAGCGCTTGTTCGAGATGGCCTTGGGTTTCCACCCATTGTTGGTGCGCCCGCCTGGAGGCGCACATACGCCGCGGATCGACGAGCTGCTCGCCCAACGTGGCTACACGATGGTGCTTTGGAATCTCGGCGCGGGTGACTTCCAAGTGAAGACTCCGGAGGAAGTGGTCGATCAGTTCGTGCGCGTGCTCGACTGGCGCGAGCGTGAACAAGGCGATCGCGGCGGCGTCGTGCTCTTGCACGACACGCACGCCTGGAGCGTCGATGCGTTTCAGCTGATCTGGGCCGAGCTGCAGTCGCGCAATTGCAACCTGCTGGAGCACGGCGAAGAGCTGTACGACGTGGTGCCCGACCTCAGCTTCTTCTACGAATCGCGAGGCAACGCGGCAGCGACCGTCCGCGCAGCGCCAGCCCACCCGCCACCGTGGCTACTCGCGCAGCGCCAAGAAAAGCTGCGCGCAGAAACCCGTCAACGCTGCGCCCGCTCACGAAACGAGCCTCCCGCTGCAGCCCAGCTCGGCGCCCTGGCACCGCGCTGAGCTGTCACGCAGTGCGCGGCCTCAGCTTTTGCGTTGCGCACACGCCTGCTGGACGGATCGAGCGCCGCCGCCACCAGGCGTGACCGGGCCTGGACCCGGGAGTACTCTGCGGGCGTGGTCGGTCGTGGCACGGCGGCGCCCAAGCGCATGATGTTCGGAGCGGCGGCGCTGCTCGCGCTGCTCGGCACGTACGCCTGGTGCGACGGCACGGAACGCGAGCTCGCGTTTGCGCGTTCGCTTCACAACACGGCCTACGTGGGCTCGGCGCAGTGTAAGCACTGCCACCCCAGCCACTACGCCAGCTTCGCGCGCACCTACCACGGACGCATGACCCGCGACGCCGATGCGACGACGGTGCTCGGCGCGTTCGACGGTCGCGCGGTCGAGTACCTCGGCACGACGGCGCGCATGGAGCAGCTGGGCACGCAGTTTTGGTTCAGCTTCCACGACTCTCGTGATCTGGCGCCGACGCGCGTGCGCGTAGAGCGCACGGTGGGCTCGCATCGCTACCAGCAATATTTGGCGCGCGACGGTGATCTGTACTTCCGCCTGCCGATCGCGTGGGACGTGAAGCGCGCTCAGTTCTTCCACATGAACGCGGCCTTCTTGACTGCGGACCCCACGCTCGACGCGAGCGGGCTGGTCTCGAACGTCGACTACAATCGTCACGTCACCCGCTGGAACGACAACTGCATTTATTGTCACAACGTGCATCCCAACCCCGGACTCGATGCCGAGACAGGCAACTTCGACACGCAGGTCGCAGAGCTGGGCGTGGCTTGCGAGGCCTGTCATGGTCCAGGCGCAGAACACGCAGCACACAACAACGATCCGCTCCGCCGCTACGCGCTGCATCGATCGGGCGCAGCGGACCCCAGCATCCGCAACCCGGATCGCATGTCAGCGGCGCGCAGCGCAGAGGTATGCGGCCGCTGTCATGGCCAGCGTCTGACAGCCGACATCGAGCGCTTTCACAGCAAAGGCGATCCGTACGTGCCCGGCGAAGCGCTGTCCGCGTACTCGACACCGCTGACCAAAGACACGCACCAGAACGGCGAAACAGGCCTGTTTCGTACGCGCTTTTGGGCGGACGGCAGCCCGCGCCTGACTGCCTACGAGTACCAAGGCTACTTGCAGTCACCGTGTCGTGCGTCGAGCGACTTCTCGTGTGAGAGCTGCCACGCCATGCACGAAGGTGACCCGGCGGGACAGATCCGGCCCGGACGCGAGGGCGATGGCGCGTGCACCAGCTGCCACACGCAGCTCGCGGGAGCGCAGGCTGCGGCGCAGCACGCGCGACATACGCCTGGCAGCGCAGGCACACACTGCCGCAACTGTCACATGCCGGACATCCTGTATGGGCTCGTGTCCATCCACTTGAGCCACCGCATCGAGTCACCTTCGCTGCCGCTGCAAGCGGCGAACGACAGACCCGACGCTTGCACGCTCTGCCACATCGACCGCACGCGCAGCTGGGCGAGCACGGCGCAAGGCCACGCACTCGGCACCGATGACCCCGCCGCTCAGCGCGGCATGTCCGAGGTCGCGTATCGGCTGTTCGCGGGCGACCCGATCGAGCGAGCCGTGGCGGCACACGCGCTCGGCCGGACTGATGCCGCTGCCGCCGCCAGCTTCCAAGCGGAACGGCTCGGACTGTTGCTCGAGAGCGCAGAGCACGACGCCTACCCTGCGGTGCGGAGCATCGCGCGCGCCGCACTCGAGCAGCTGTTGGCGGCGAACCCTGCCGCCCGCGCGCAGCTCGCGCAGTTCGTCCCGACAGCCCGGCCCGACGAACGCCGGCAGGTCTTGGACCGAGCACGCGCTGCCCTCGAGCCACTGATCCCGCGCGAACCCGAGCCCAGCCTGGTGTCCGAGCTCCGCGCAGCCGCTCAAGCATTGGCTATAGAAATCGGCGAATAACCACATCCACCGCCACATGCTCTTGGCCAACCTGGGTTGTGTGTTCCAGCGCCGTTTACTACTTGAGCCTATTTTTGCGCTAGAAGCGCAACCGCTATTTACTCGGGATGTCCCTACGGTAATATTCTAACTGGGACGCAACTGCTGAAGTTCGAGATGTTTAAACGCAGCACCGAAACGTCGACGGGGGAACCGACTGTGATCGGGAAAGGCTCGCGCGTCGCCGGTACGCTGCGTGTGAAGGGGCGCGTTCAGATCGACGGTGAGGTCGAGGGACACGTGTTCGCAGAGGATGGCCACGTTTCGATTGGGCCGACCGGCAGCGTCGTCGGGGAGCTGTCGGCGGCAGAGCTCGTAGTCGGCGGGCGCATCGAAGGGACGGTGCGCGTAACTGGACTCGTGCACGTGGTCAGCGGCGGCAGCGCGACCGGGGTGCTGCAGTACAGCGGCATTCAAGTCGACCGCGGTGGGGCGCTCGAAGAACTGAGCGCGGAGGATCTCGACAAGCTCATAAACGGCGATGAGCTCGTGCCTAGCGTGCGACCGTCGGCGCGAGTGGAGCTTTGATGCCGTTGCGTCTCGTCATTTTCTCTAGCGATGGGCGTGGGGCACGGAACGTAACGCTCGGTCCGCTAAAGCTCGCACTTGTGACCTTGTCTTTGCTTGCAGCCATCAGCGTCGTGCTGTGGTTGGGATGGACGATCGGGGAGCTCACAGCCCAAATCTAAGGGCTATGGGTTGCTCTGCGCCCAGTTCTGACGAGGAGTCGCGCTGAATGCGTACGCGTTTGTCTGGCGAGTGGACCGTGCTTGTGCTGCGTCCGGGAGGCCGAAGCCCCGTGCGGCTCTCGGTTCCCAAGTGGCTCCTCTCGCTCGTTCATTCCTGCGCGCTCAGCATGCTCGGCATCACGGGTCTGTTTGGTTGGCATCTACATGGTTCGTACGGCTTGCGCGGCCACAGTGTGGCGCACCTCGCGATCGACGCGGGTCCCGAGCGCTACTCCCTGTTCGAGCTGGTCGCGCCTGCACCGCTGCTCGGCCGATTGACGAGAGAAGCCGTCCAGCTCGGCTTGGGCAACCGCCGCGCGGCGGGGATGTTGCTCACGGGCGTCGTAGCGCAAGAGTGGTCCGATGCAGCTGCGAGCAGCGGCGACTTGGGCGACGGCACACTGCGCTGGCCGGTGGAGAACGGTTCGTTCGGTCGCGGCTGGGGCTCGGGCGAGCGCGGCTATCACCGCGCGGTGGACATCGGCGGCAAGATGGGCGCGCCGGTCTCGGCTGCAGCGCCTGGCATCGTCGGCTACGTCGGCAACGAGCTGCGCGGCTACGGCAACGTCGTGATGGTCGTGCACCCCGGTGGCTGGGTGACGTTGTACGCGCACAACAAGCGCATCATCGTCCGCGCTGGCGAGCGCGTGTTCCAAGGTCAACAGCTCGCCACGCTCGGCAGCACCGGTCGCAGCACCGGCCCGCACGTCCACTTCGAGCTGATCTACCGCGGCCGCAACTGCGACCCGCTACCCTTCGTGCCGCAGGAGGAGATCATGAACTTGCGAGGCCGTCCCGCCAAGCAAGTGCCCTGGGATCTCACGCAGCCGAAGCCGCGCGCTGTGCGCTGCAAGCCGCGCATGATGCACCCGATGCATCACGACGATGAGTCGCTGCTCGGCACGAACGAGCATGGCCTCGGCGGACCAAAGAGCTAGAGACGTCGCGCCAAGATGCGATAGATGGGCAAGCCATCGGTGATCGCGCGCTTTTCCCGGTTGCTACGGGCATTGAACGTGTTCTCGGTCACGTAGTCTTCCGCCGGGAGCTCGAAGCCGCCGTGCTCGCGCAAGTCAGCGACAAAGCCTTGTGCACGATCTTCTACGTCGGTCTGGATGAACAGCTCACCGCCCGGCGCGAGCAGGCGCGCGACCGGATCGAACATCGCTGCACCATTCAGCCGGCGCTTGGCGTGCCGTTTCTTCCACCATGGATCTGGGAAGTGCATGAACACGCGCTTGAAGCTCGCATCCGGTGTCAGTCGCGCGAGCACGTCGCGAGCGTCTGCCCCGAACACGCACACGTTGTGTAAGCCGAGCTTGGCGGCGCGCTCCGCGACCAGATAAGCCCACTTGCGCTTGATCTCGAGGCCGAGCAACGCGGAGTCGGGCGCGGCCTGCGCGCGCTCGATCAAGAACATGCCCCGACCGAAGCCGATCTCGAGCTCGTAGGTCGCTTCGCGGCCGCGACCGGCGACCAGACTGTACAGGTCGATAGGTCCAGCGGCGGGTGGTGCCGGTGCGAGGTTGACGTAGCGCCGAGGGTCCGGTTCCTCGCGCGTCGCAGGTGTGGCTTCAGGGTTCATCGGGCCCCGGGGCATAGGCCAGCTCGCGCCTGCATGCAACTGGCTGTAGCAGCCGTGCAAGAGCGCGGGGGCATGCACGAGAGTGGGCTCGTGTAGGTATCCGGATTCCTTGACCAAAAGAGCTGGAATATGTTTTCCTTTGTGACCTGTTCGTGGTGTTCTTTTGCGGTGGCGCGCACAGGTGAGCTGTGTTGGCGTGCGTACCGATAGCCCGAGATTCGCGTTGTAGCTCTGGCTCCCGTGCAGTCTGCTGATGCTGGATGCTGAAGGAGGACCGTGTGGCGGTGAACATTCTGGTAGCGGACGACAGCGTGACGATGCGCCGCATTCTTGAGCTCACTTTTCAAGGCGAGGACGCCAGCGTAACCGCGGTCGAGAACGGTGAAGCGGCCTTGCGCAAGGCCTCCGAAATGACGCCGGACATCGTGTTCGCCGATCTTTCGCTGCAGGGCATGGATGGCTACGCGCTCGCGACCGCGATCAAGTCGCAATCGGGCCTGGAGCGCACGGCTGTCGTCGTGATGGCGAGCCAGAAGCACCCTTACGATGAAGAAAAGGGCAAAGCGGCTGGCGTCGACGACCACATTATCAAGCCTTTCGACACAGCAAACGTGATCGAGCGCGTGAAGCAGGTGTTGGGTAAGCCCCGCGTCGCGCCAGGTCGCGGTGCCGCAGCGGCAGCGCCTGCACCGAGCGTCGGTCGTCCAGCGGCCGCAGCCCCCATGGGCAGCAAGACCATCGCATTCGGCAAGCCGCCTCAGCCGGCGAATGCAGCGCAAGCCGCGCAAGTCGCCAGCGCGGGTTCACCGGGTGGACCACCCGCGGTCGCAGCCGGTGGCGGAGGACGCCCGGCGCATGCCGCAGCAGCTGTTGCGGTCGCGCAGAAGCCTGCAGCGGCGCCTGTCTCGGCAGCTGTGGTGAGCGCGAGCGCGGACTTGGAGCGGAAGATCAGCAGCCTTGGGCTGACCCAGGAACAAGCTGCGGCCGTGCTCGCGTTGTCGCGCGAGGTCGTAGAGCGCGTGGTTTGGGAAATCGTGCCGGACCTGGCGGAGGCGTTGATCAAGGAAGAGATCCGCCGCCTCACCACGGGTTGAGCGTTTGATCTGCGGGTGCCGCACATGGCGGCACCTTTCTGCAGCCCGCAGCGCGCTTCAGTTCACGCGCTGCTGGGGCCGCTGCAGCTGCGAGGCGTTTCCGTGGGGACGGGGCGCGCGTACGGGCACGGGCACGTGCACGTGTACGGCTGCTTGGCCCGTTGCACCTTGAGGGAGGCGACGGAATGCGTCATAGACCCCGCCCAATGAGGTTTGCATGACAAGCGAGTCGAAGGGGCAGCAGCAGGCGGGGGACATTCAGCCGGAGGCGCGCGAGGTCAGCGTAGACCTGCCCAAAGCCTACGATCCGCGCGACACCGAGCCACGCTGGTATCGCTTCTGGGAAGAGAACGGGCTGTTCACCGCCAGCGCGGATCCAAGCGACAAGCGAACCCCCTACACGGTCGCGATTCCGCCGCCCAACGTGACCGGCGCGCTGCACATGGGCCACGCGTGCCGCACGGCGTTCGAGGACGTGTTGGTGCGCTATCACCGCATGTTGGGCCGCAATACGCTTTGGTTGCCCGGCACCGATCACGCAGGCATCGCGACGCAGGTGGTCGTGGAGCGCCAGCTCGCGCGCGCAGGCAAGACGCGCCATGACCTCGGCAGACGTGCGTTCATCGAGAAAGTCTGGGAGTGGAAGCGCGAGTCGGGCGGTCGCATCTTGAAGCAGCTGCGCGTGCTCGGTGCGTCGTGCGACTGGTCGCGCGAGCGCTTCACCATGGATGAAGGCCTGTCGCGCGCGGTGCGCCACGCGTTCGTGTCGCTGCACCGCGACGGTTTGATCTACCGCGACACGCGCCTCGTGAACTGGGACGTCCAGTCGCAGACCGTGCTCTCCGATCTCGAAGTGGAGAACGAGGAGAACGTGCAGGGCGAGATGTTCGACTTCGCGTATCCGCTCGAGGGCGGTGGCGAGATCGTCGTCTCGACCACACGTCCCGAAACGATGCTGGGCGACACGGCGATCGCGGTGCATCCGGACGATCCGCGCTACACCGCGCTGCACGGCCGCTTTGCGCTGCATCCGTTCGTGAACCGCAAGGTGCCGATCATCACGGATGCTGTGTTGGTCGATCCTAAGTTCGGCACCGGCGCAGTGAAGATCACGCCGGCGCACGACTGGAACGATTTCGCGACGGGCAAGCGTCACAAGCTCGTGGAGATCAACATCCTGAACAAGGATGGCACGCTCAACGAGGAGGCCGGTCCGTTCGCTGGCCTGGAACGCTTCAAGGCGCGCAAAGAGGTCAAAGCCAAGCTCAAGGAGCTCGGACTTGCGCGCGGCGAGCGCGCGCACGTGCTGACGTTGCCGCGCTCTCAGCGGTCGAACAGCATCGTGGAGCCGCTGATCTCGACGCAGTGGTACGTGAAGATGAAGCCGTTGGCGGCGCCTGCGATCGCGGCGGTCGAAGACGGTCGCACCAAGATCATCCCGGAGCACTGGGAGAAGACCTACTTCCACTGGATGCGAGAGATCCAAGACTGGTGCATCTCGCGGCAGCTCTGGTGGGGTCACACGATCCCCGCCTGGTATTGCGATGCGTGCGGGCACACGCACGTCGCGATGGAAGCGCCGGCGCAGTGCGAGAAGTGCAAGGGCACGCTCACGCAGGACGAAGACGTGCTGGACACTTGGTTCAGCTCGGGCTTGTGGCCATTTTCGACGTTGGGTTGGCCTGAAAAGACGCCGGACCTCGCGCGCTTCTATCCGACCGCCGACATGGAGACGGGCTACGACATCCTGTTCTTCTGGGTCGCCCGGATGATGATGCTCGGTCTGCACTTCATGGGCGATGTGCCGTTCAAGCGCGTGCTCTTGTCGGGCCTCGTCACTGACGAGCGCGGCGAGAAGATGTCCAAGGTGAAGGGCAACGTGATCGATCCGCTGGACGTAATCTCCGGCGCGACGATCGAACATCTGATCGCCACTGCGGAGAAGAACGGCGCGAAGGAGAGCGGGCTCGATTACTTGCGCAAGACCTATCCTGAGGGCTTTGCGGCTTACGGCGCGGATGCGCTTCGCTTCACGCTGCTCAGCTATTCACCGTACACGACCAAGATCGCGCTCACGATGAAGCGCATCGAGGGCTATCGCAACTTCGCGAACAAGCTCTGGAACGCGGCGCGCTACGCGCTGATGAACTTGGCCGATTCGCCTGCCGTCGCACAGCAGAAGCGCCCGCCGGCGGATGCGTTTGCGAATCAGTGGATCTTGTCACGGTTGCACCTGGCGACGACGACCGCACACCGCGCGATCGGCGAGTACCGCTTGGATGAAGCCAGCGGCGCGCTCTACCGCTTTGTGTGGAACGAGCTGTGTGACTGGTATCTCGAGCTCGCGAAGCCGCTGCTCGCGGGTGGCGATGCTGCAGTGGCGACCGAGACGCGCAACACACTCGTGCATGTGCTGGAGACGGCGCTGCGCTTGCTGCATCCGATGATGCCGTTCATCACGGAGGAGATCTGGCAGCGCGTGCCGAAGCACGCGGCGGCCGGGCAGAGCATCGTGATCGCGCCCTATCCCGACGCGGAGCGCGATGCGCTGCGCAACGAGGCCGTGGAGCGCGACATGGACATCCTGCAAGCAGTGATCGTCGCGGCGCGGGCGATTCGCTCGGAACGCGACATCCACCCGCGAATCGCGCTTCCGCTGCACCTGCGCACGGACGACACGCGTGTGCGGGCGCTCTTGGCGCGCGAGCAGGTCGCCATCAACAGCTTGTGCAATGCACAGGTGGTCGTGGAAGCGCTGCAAGGAACCGAGAGCAGCTCGACCAGTGCCACGGGCATCGCAGAAGGCGTGACGCTCGTGGTGCCGCTGGAAGGGCTCATCGACCCTGCCAAGGAGCGCGAGCGTCTGACGCGTCAGCTGCAGAAGCTGGAGAAGGACGCTGCTACGCTCGAAAAGAAGCTCGGCAACGAAGGCTTCATCGCACGCGCGCCGGCCGATGTTGTGGCGAAGGACCGCGAGCGGCTCGTAGAGCTCGGCAAAGCACGCGAGCAGCTGTCAGCGGCGCTGGCGAAGCTCGGCTGAGAAGAGAATCTGGAACCGCCAGGGCGCCGAAGAACGCCAAGAAGAAAAGAAGAAATCAGGGGTTCAAACCCCTGATTTTCTTGCTGGCGCTCTGCCTGGCGTCCACTGGCGACTAAACTCTCGCCCTACTCGGCGTTCATCTCGGAGGGCATGCGGTCAGGGTGACCGGCGGGTGGGGGATCGGTGTGGCCGGTGGAGCCGCGCTTGCGGAACAGCCGGCCCACTCCTTCGCGGAGGTCGTCGAAGAGTGAATACGCCACGGGCGTCGCGAGCAACGTCAGCATCAGCGACATGATCTGGCCGCCTACAACGACACCTGCCGTCGCGTGGCTGAAGCCCGCGCCGATGCCCTGCGACGTCAGCAGCGGGATCATACCCGCGACAAACGCCACAGTGGTCATCAAGATCGGCCGCAGCCGATCCTTGTTCGCCTGCATGATCGCATCGATTCGCGACATCCCGCGCTCGCGCAGCTGATTGGTGTGATCGATCTGCAAGATGCCGTTTTTCTTCACGACACCAAACAGCACGAGCACACCGAGCGCCGAGAACATGTTGAGCGACTGCCCTAACAGGATCAGCGATAGCAGCGCGAACGGAACAGTCAGAGGCAGTGACAGTAAGATCGTCACCGGGTGCAGCCACGACTCGAACTGCGCCGCCAGGATCAAATACATAAAGATGAACGACAGCCCGAACGCCATGGCGAAGCTGGTCGCCACACGACCGAGCTCGCGCGAGCGACCCAGCGGCGCCGCTGTGTAACCAGCGGGCATGTGTTGATCGGCGATCGCTTTTTCGAGCTTCTCCAACACCTCACTCTCGCCAAAGCCGGGAGCGACGTTCGCGAGAAGTGTCACCTGACGTTTACGGTTGTAGCGGTTGATCGCGGACGGGCCTTCCTCACGATCCAACGAAACCACGTCGAGCAAAGGCACCTGCCCGTTCTTCAGCGACGGCACGGTCAGCAGCGACATGTCATCTTCGTTGGCGCGGAAGTTTCGCTCAGCACCCGCATGAACCTCGTATTGCTCACCGTGCTCTTCGTAGGTCGAGACCTGTGCGCCGCCGACCATCAAGCGCAGCGACGCGGACACATCCGCGACCGACACACCGAGATCACCCGCACGCTCGCGCTCGATGTTGGCCACGATCTCTGGCTTGCCGATCACCAATGTGCTGTCGACGTCGACCGCGCCCGGAACCTTGCGCAGGTCACTGAGCACACTCTCCGTGTACTTCGCCAGCTGGTCCAAGTCCGGACCGCTGAGCACGTATTGGATCGTGACGCTCGTCCCACCACCGCCGGTGATCGCCGGCACCTCGCTGACAGCGACGCGCAGGTCCTTCGGCTGGTGTGCGACCACATCGTTGCGGATGCGCGACATGACTTCCAGCTGACTCTCTTTGCGCTGATCGGGATCGACCAAGCGTACGTAGATGGTCGCAAGATTGGGCGTGCGCGCGTCGTTGTCACCGATCGTGACGAGCGTGAAGTTCACGCCCTTTTGCGCGCGCACTTCGCGCGCGATGCGCTCAGCGATCACGTCCGTCGATTCGAGGCTGGCACCCTCCGGTGCGCGCACGCTGATCATCAGCTGCGCTTCGTCGTTCAGCGGCAGAAACGACTTCTGCACCTTCTTGAACAGCGGCACGCACGAGCCCAGCGTCGCGATGCACAACACCACCATGATGAAGCGGAAGCGCATAACGAAGCCCAGGATCGCGACGTACACGCGCTCGATGGGTCGGTAGAACACGTCTACGACGCGCTCGAGCAAGGAACGATGATCGCGGCCATCTTTGCGATGGGCCTTGAGCATGCGCGCCGCAAGCGTGGGCGTGAGCGTGAAGCTGACGAGCAGCGACACAGCGATCGCGCCGGACATGGTGATGCCGAAGCTCGAAAGAAAGCGCCCAGGAATTCCGCCCAAGAACGCGATCGGCGTGAATACAGCGATCAGCGACAAGGTCGTGGCCATGACAGCCAAGCCGATCTCTTGCGTGGCTTCGACTGCCGCCTCGTACGGCGTTCGACCTTTTTCCTCCACGAAGCGGAAGATGTTCTCCAACACGACGATCGCGTCGTCGATCACGATGCCGACCGCGAGTGCCAGCGCGAGCAGCGTAATGCTGTTGAGCGAAAAACCTTGCCACCAGATCAGCGCAAACGTCGAGATGATCGAGGTCGGGATGGCCAACGCAGCGATGAACGTGGCGCGCACATTGCCCAAGAACAAGAGCACCACGAGCGCTGCGAACAGCGAGCCTTCGATCAAGTGCGACTTTACGGAGTCCGCGCTGGTCTTGATCACGAGCGAACCGTCGCGCACGACCTCGACGGCGTACCCGGCCGGCAGCAGCTTCTTGACCGACTCGATGCGTTCCTTCACCGCTTCGGTCACCGCCAACGTGTTTTCGCCGGACTGTTTGCGCACTGCGAGCACGACCGCGGCTTCGCCGTTGCGACGCGCCACCGACTCGGCGTCGGCTTCACCATCCTCGATGCGCGCGATGTCCTCGAGCCGCACGATCCGGCCTTCCCGTTCGCGCACGACGATGCGGTTGAACTCGTCCACATTCGCGACGCGGCCGCGGATGCGCAGCGTGAGCTGCTGAGGTCCGGTCTCGACCGAGCCGCCGGGGATCTGCGCGTTTTGCGTGCGGATCGCGCGCTCGACCTCGGGAGGCGTGATCCCGAACGCACGCATGCGCAGCGGATCCATCAAGATGTTCACCTGGCGCTTGCGACCGCCCAGGATCGTGACTTGACCGACGCCTGGCGCGTTTTCGATCTGCCGACGCACGAGCTTGTCTGCGACTTCGGTGATGTCGCGGATCGGGCGCGCTGCGGACAGCGAGAAATACAGGATCGGCGAAGCGTCCGGATCGATCTTCGTGACCGTGGGCAGCTCGATCGTCTCGGGCAGATCCGAGAGCACGCCATTCACGCGGTCGCGAACTTCTTGGGCAGCGACGTCGATCGGCTTCTCGAGCAGGAACGTGACGAACACCTGCGAGATGCCTTCGGCCGAGACTGAGCGCAGCTCGTCGATCCCGCTCAAGGTAGCGACCGCTTCCTCGATGCGATCGGTGACCTCGGACTCGACTTCGTGCGGACCCGCGCCAGGCAAGCGCGTCGTCACCGTGATGATCGGAAACTCGACCTTAGGAAAGCGATCGACACCGAGCTTCGTGTAGCCGGCCGCACCGATCACACACAACACCAAGATCAGCACGGTCGCGAAGACCGGTCGGCGAACACAGATGGAGGCAAGCCATTGCATGACGGAGGGTCCTTACTGCGCCTGCGCGACCTGCGCGCCATCTTTTGCTTCTACGGAGAACGGCGAAACCACGGATTCGCCCTTCTCCACACCGCGGCGGATCTCGACAAACTGCGCCTCGCGCGTGCCGAGCTCGACGATGCGTTCTTGCAGCTGCCCTTTGTCCGCGACGAACACACGTGCGAGCGGGCCGTCCATGCGCACGCTGGCTTCAGGAACGACGGTCGTCGGGATTTTAGGCAGCACCAAGTGCACCACCGCGAACATGCCCGGCCGCAGCTTGCCCTCGGGATTCGGCACAGTGGCTTCGACTAACAGGTCGCGGGTCTGCTCGCGCAGCGCTGCGCCGACGTAGCGCACCTCGCCTTTGAACCATTCTTTGGGATAGGCGGAGACCTGCAGCTGGATCTCTTGACCTTGCGCGATCGTCGCGACGTTTCGCTCGGGCACGCTGATGCGCAAGCGCAACGGGTCGATCGCGAGCAGGTTCGCGACCTTGGTCTGCGGCTGAACATACTCGCCTACGTCGATCGTGCGCTCGCTGACGATGCCCGCGAAGGGCGCGCGGATCACCGCGTCACCGAGCGACTTGAGCGCAGCTTCTTTGCGCGCTTCGGCCGCAGCCAGCGAGCTCTTCGAGGTCTCGCACGCGGACATCGTGCGGTCGTACTCGGCTTGCCCGAGGGCACCAGTGCTGAGCAGCTCGGCGGCGCGATCGCAGTTGGTTTTTGCGAGCTCTGCGTTGGAGCGGGCCAGCGAAACGTTCGCATCTGCCTCTTTCGACACGATGTTCGCCGAGCGCTTGTCGAGCACCGCGAGGATACCGCCCGCGCGCACCAAGCTCCCGCGGTCGACCAACACTTCGAGCACCTTGCCGGAAACATCCGCGGCGACGTTGGACTGGCGATCCGCGACGAGCGTGCCGGTCAACGTGATGAAGCGCGGCATCGGCCGAGACTCAGCGGACACGGTTTGGACCTGCACCGGCTTCGCCTCTTTGACGGGGCTGGCCTCTGCCTCTTTGACCTCACGCTTGCAAGCCGCCAGCGCGATCACCGCGCACAGCACAACTCTCACCGGTGCACTGGACATCATCGGACTCCCGCCCCCTCGACAAACATAGTTAGAACCTCGGACACGCGTTCCGACGCAGCAGTGGTGGGCTCACTCTCTACGTCCATCAAGATCACTTCTCGCATCATCCCCATCAGCAGCGCTGGCCCGAGCTCGCGGACATTCGCACGCAACACGCCCTCGGCGATCCCCTGTGCGACCACGTCGCGATAGAGGTCGCGGATCTTCGAGATCATCTCTTGGGACAAACGCTTGTGCGCGCAAGCTGGACCGCGCTCGCTCTCGAGCACCACGCGCAGAAAGCGTCGATGCTCGCGGCAGTAGGACAACAGCTCCGTCATGCAGGCTTGGGCTTGCTCGCGAAACGGCCGGCCACGCACTTGCTCTCGGGTCGCATCGAGCAATGCGACTAGTTGCTCGTTACGGATCCGTAAGATTTCTGCGACGAGAGCGTCTCGATCACCGATCAAGTTGTAGATGGTGCCGACGGCGACCCGCGCCTTCTGCGCGACTTCTTCCATGCGAGCAGCAAATACACCTTGAGAGGCCAACACGTCTTCACCTGCCTCTAGGATCACCGATCGCGCATAGCTACGAAACTGCTCGCGCAAACGAACACGGCCGGTGGCTGGGGCAGAACGCCTGCGGCGTTGTGCCGTAGTGGTTGCCTTCTTGGGCATGACGATCGGTTCGGACTGTGAACCGAGATTCATAAAACGTCAACGGCATGCACGTAGGTCGCGTGTTGGTCGCAAAAACGGCCTTTCCACGGGCTCAGGCCTGTGTTTGCTGGCGGGGCGGCCCGTGCAATAGTCGGCCTCCTTTTGCCCCTTGATCACCCTATACCCCATGCTCTCAGTCGTCTCGATTTGCCTAGTCATCTGCGCCTGCGCGCTCGCGCTGCATGCGCTCGGCGCGTGGGCCACCGTCAGGCAAAGCACGCAGAAGCACGCTGAGCCGACCACCTTCCCCGCCCTCACGCTGCTGAAGCCGATCAAAGGCCTGGAAGAAGAGCTCGAGCAAAACCTCCGCTCGTTCTTTGAGCAACGTTATCCAGCGCCACTTTCCTTCGTGTTTTCAAGCACCGAGAGCGATGACCCCGGCCTGCTCGCAGCGCGCCGCGTGGCGCGTGAGTACCCGGAGGCCCGCGTTCAGTTCGTGCTCTCCGACGCGTCGTTTGGCCAGAACCCCAAGGTCAGCAACATCGCAGGTGCATTGAGCGCTGCCGAGCACGACCTTGTGCTCCAAACAGATGCCAACGTCCGCCTGCGCCCTGGTTATCTCACAGCCGTTGTAAGTGAGTTTCTCAGTCTGCGCGCGAGCCTGACAGGCGCGCTGGTCGCTGGCAGCGGCGAGCGCTCCTGGGGCGCTGCGCTCGAAAACGTGCAGCTCAGCACCTTCACTACGCCGGCTATTTGCTTCGCGTACCGCGCATTCGACATCCCGTGCGTGATCGGCAAGTCGATCCTGTTTCGCAAGTCCGAGCTCCATAGCGTAGGCGGGCTCGAATGTGTGAAAGACGTGCTGGCCGAAGACTTCGTGCTCGGCCAGGTGTACCTGCGCGCGGGCAAGCGCGTCGCGCTCTCGGGCTTGGCTGTCGACAACATCAACACGACGACAAGCCTGCGGCGGTTTGCAGACCGGCACACGCGCTGGCTGCAGATGCGCGCGGTCGTGCATGTTCCGGGCTTCGTCGCGGACCTGCTCTCGAACGCCGCGCTGTTCGCGCTGATCTCCGCGGTATGCAGCGGAGAGCTGCGGCACTGGCTGCTCTACTTCGCGATCGCCGCGTACAAAACATTCGTCGACGCCTGGCTGCTAACGCACGTCCGCGGCACATCGCTGCCGCTCATGTACCTGCCGGCGTTCCCGCTGCGCGATCTCCTCCAGCCGTTCATCTGGCTCACAGCTGCCGTCTCGCGCACCACAGAATGGCGCGGAAAACGCTTCAAGCTCACGCGCGGCAGCCGCCTGATCGCGCTGCCGAGTCAGCCAGCCGCGCTCGCCGAGCTGCACCCACTCGAAAAGCGCCCAGACTGAAGCGCCCACCCAGCCGAGCACGCGCGATGCCCATCACTCAATATGCGGTGACTCTGTTGCCTTTGGCCCTAGCGAGCTGCGCGACCACGACCCGGCTCGACAATGTCGTGATGGCCTACGACGAAAGCGCCGCAGACACCGTGTCCAAGCTGTTACTCGTCAACATTGCGCGGGCACATCAGAACCTGCCCATGCACTTCACGGGGATCTCCAGCATTCTGGCGACCTACAAAGTCACGTTCGCTGCTGGCATCGGAACAGCTGCGACCGGAGACCTCGGCTGGCTTCCAGTTCCGCAACTGAGCGGCAGCACCGAACAGAACCCGACTGTCAGCATCACCCCGATGCAAGGTGATGAGTTCACACAGCGGCTGCTCACGCCGTTCCAGGAGCAGAAGCTAACCCTGCTGCTCCGTCAGGGTTACGACGTCGATGCACTGCTGCGCCTGCTCGGTGCGGAGGTTCATCTGGACAATGATGCAACCGTCGCAACAGGCGTGCACCGCAATCGTCCGTCGGACAAAGAGGGCTATCAAATCTACCGACGGGTGGTGTCTCACCTATCTGCCATTCAGGATCGGCACGCGCTCTACGTTGAGCCGTTGCACTTTCAGCACACGTGGCGAGTATCGGCCGATGCAGTAACACCGGAAGCCTTTCAGTCCGTCTACAAGGACTTCTCGCTCACCTTCGATCCGCAGCAGCAGGCATACGACATCACGAAGCGGGTCAACGGACGCGTGATGATCAGCAACTACGATCCCTCGGTGCTGTCCGATGAAGAGCGACGTCGGCTACACGAAAAAGCCGAAGAAGTGCCGTTCAACGACGTTCTGATCGACATTCGGGCGGGGCACGTGGGCGGCGATATGCCTTTCAAAGGCAGATTGCGGCTGCGCAGCTTTCACGAGGTTCTCACCTTTGTTGGGCGGGGCATCACAGAGGAACTTGAGGTCAACGTAACTCCGGATCCACGCACTCCACCTGTCGCAGAGAATCCAGTTGTCACGCTCGAAGTTGTGGAACGCCCCGGACCACCCGAGGGGGCGGGATTCTCGGTGGCGCTGAACGGCAAGTACTACGCGGTTCGGCCGCAGCAGGGCTATCAGTGGAACCTGAAGGCTTTCAGCCTACTCAGCCAGCTGTTTCAAATGAGCGTAGCAACAGTCGCAGACACCGCCCCACCAGTCGCTATCGCGAGATGATTCAGTAGAACAACGGGCACGATCATCGGCGTCACAACAACCTCACTGAGTGTCAGGTTGACCGGTGTACGCAACCTACTCACGATTCTGAGGGTGAACATCGGCGAGAGTCGTGGCACTCACTGGCTTTGCGCTGAGCGCGTGCGGCGAAGACAGCGCCGCGCCTTCCGATCGTCGCCGCGACGCCGGGCTGGCCGATGCCTCGCAGCGAGACGCGTCTCTGCGCGATGCCGGCAGCTGTCCGCGACGCCGTGCCCCAGGCTTGACGCAAGTCCCTTCCGAGGTGGTCGCGCCCGCAGGCGAGTCGAGCTGCAAGACTTATCCCGCGCGCTTTTTGTTGGTGAATAACACGTCTGTCGACGTGCACATCGAGCGTTTGACCACGGAGTCATTCGCGGAAAACACGCGCTTTGTCGTGAGCACCGAGACCGCGCTGCCGCATAGCGTCAAGCCCGATGAAGCGATCAGCGTCGCGCTCGAGCTATTCGCCCCGGACGAAGATAACGACACGCTGATCAACGGCAACCTCGTCGTCCACCACGACGACGGTTGCGACTGGATGTTGGTGAAAGGCTTGGTCCACACGCAAGGCAGCACCGGCGGAGGTCCGTGGGCGGTGGACATGGGCGTGTATGCGCCAGGGGAACGCGGCGAGCCCGTGCCGATCGTGTTTGGCTTCGCGCGCGTCGGCCGTCCCGCTGAACCACCTGCCAACTACAGCACCCTCGGCGTCGATCCAGCGCCCGAGCTCGAGGTGGTGAGCGGGTTCGACGAAACGCCCGCGCCTTGCGACGAGCTCACCGCTTGGGTGCGCTTCAACGCGCCCGCGCGGCGCGGCGTGGTGGAAGGCGTGCTAAACTGGGAAGTAGAAACCGGTGAGCTGTTAGGTCTCGCCGAGATCAAGCTGCGCGCGCTCGTACGCTGAGGTCAGTGCGCTTGGCCCCAGCTTTCGCCCCAGCCGCGCTCTACTACGAGGGGGACGTCGAGCTTGATTGCGCTTTCCATCGCGCTGACGACGAGTGACTCGAGCGCTTCTTTTTCTTCGGGTGGGGCTTCGAGCACGAGCTCGTCGTGCACTGAAAGCAGCATGCGACTCTGCATGCCCTGCTCCGCGATCCCGCGACCAATCGAGACCATCGCGACTTTGATGATGTCTGCCGCAGTGCCTTGGATCGGTGTGTTGCGCGCGATCCGTTCGGCCGCCTCTCGCAGCTGCCGGTTGCGATTGTTCAGGTCGGGCAACACGCGCACGCGACCCATCAACGTGTGCGTTACACCGGTCACCCGCGCCTGCGCCACGGTCTCTTCCATGTAGCGCTTCACCCCGGCGTAACGCTCGAAGAACGCTTGGATGTAGCGCGCGGCTTCAGCGCGCTCGATGCCGAGATTACGCGCGAGCGCAAACTGCGTCTGCCCGTAGATCACGGCGAAGTTCACTGTCTTCGCTTGGCCACGCATCTCGCGCGTCACGCCCTCGGTCTCGACGCCGAAGATCGCGCGTGCGGTGCGAATGTGCACGTCTTCGTTCTTCGTGTAGGCCTCGATCAGCTCGGCGTCGTGACTCAAGTGCGCGAGCACGCGCAGCTCGATCTGCGAGTAGTCGGCGGACATGATCGACCAACCGTCGCGCGCCACGAACGCCTCGCGGATCGAGCGGCCGATCTCTGTGCGGATAGGGATGTTCTGCAAGTTCGGCTCGCTGCTCGACAAGCGCCCCGTCGCCGCGACCGTCTGGCGAAAGTCTGTGTGGATGCGCCCGGTCGCGGTGTTGATCTCGCGCGGCAGCGCATCGAGGTACGTGTTCTTGAGCTTCGCGAGCACGCGGTGCTCCAAGATCGCCGCGGGCAGCTCGTGCTTGCGGGCAAGCTCCTCGAGCACATCCGCGTCGGTCGAACGCGCGGTCTTCGTGCGCTTCACCACCGGCAGCTTGAGCTCATCGAACAAGATGGTCTCGAGCTGGCGCGGCGAGCCGACGTTGAAGTCGCGGCCCGCGAGCTGCTGGCACTTGGCCTCGAGCTTCACCAGATCCTCTGCCACCCGCGTGGACAACCGCTTGAGCTGAGTCGGCTCCACGCGAATGCCGGTGCGCTCCATGCGCGAGAGCACCTTTGCAAGCGGCAGCTCGACGTCGTTCAAGAGCGCCTGACACTCGAGCGCTTGCACGCGCTCCGCCAAAGGCGCTTCGACGAAGCGCGCCACATGCACGATCTCCGCAGCAAACGCGACCGCGGATTCGACGCTGAGGTCGCTCACGCGCTCTTTGCCAGTGACCGGCGGCGTCAACAGGATCTGCGCGGGCAGCAAATCGCGCTCGTGATATTCCGACGATAGCTCGCGCAGGCTGTGGCCGTGGCGCTCGGCGTCGACCAGGTAACTCGCCAACATCAAGTCGAACGTCACGCCCGTCAGCTTCACACCATGACGCGCGAACAACGTCCAAGCGCGCTTCACGTCCACGCTTAGTTTACTCGGCGTCTCAGCTTCCAAGCTGGCGCGAAGCTGTTCCAGCACATGCGCCGCTGGCAGCTGCTCCGGCTGTCCCAGGTAGCGATGCCCGAGCGGAATGTACACGGGCTCGGCCGCATCCCAACCCACGATCAAGCCCACGAGCCCAGCGCGCACGGCGTGCTGGTCATCCGCGACGGGCACGATCAGACAGCGCTGACTCGCACGTAGCGCGCTCGCAACTTCCTGCAGCCCCGCAAGATCCGTGATCAACCGCGCAGGCGCGAGCGGAACGACCGGCTTCGGCTCGGCTGGCGGCGCAGCAGCCCCAGGCCCTGAGATCTTCGCGAGATCCGTCACGAGCCGCGTGAACCCGAGCTCTGTGAACAGCTCCTTGAGCTTGTCGAGATCCGCGCCCGCCCACGCCAGCGCTTCCGGATCGATCGACACATCCAGCGTGTCGCGCAGCGTCACGAGATCGCGCGAAAGAAACGCTTGATCGCGGAACGTCAGCAGCTTCTCGCGTACGCCCTTCTTCGGGATCTGCTCCGCCGCAGCGTAGATCTTGTCGAGATCGCCGTACTCCGTGATCAGCCCCTGCGCGGTCTTCGGCCCAACCGAAGGCACGCCCGGCACGTTGTCCGAAGTGTCGCCGACCAACGCAAGGTAGTCGCGCACGTGCTCCGGCTTCACGCCGAGCTTGGCCTCGGTCTCGAGCGGGCCGTACACGACATTGCGGCCCGTGTCGTACATCACGACCTCGTCACCGACGAGCTGCAGCATGTCCTTGTCGGCGCTCACGATCACCACGTGCATGTCGCGCTCGCGCGCCCTCTTCACCACTGTGGCGATCAGGTCATCGGCCTCGATGCCTTCCTGCTGCAGCGTGGGAATGGCGTACGCGTCGATGATCTCGCGCAAGCGCGTGATCTGCTGGCTGAGATCGGGCGGCTGCACCGGGCGCGTCGCCTTGTAGGGCTCGTACAGCTCGTGGCGAAACGACTTGCCACGCGAGTCCATCGCCACTGCAAGCATGGCCGGGCGCTGATCCGCCACCAGCTTGAGCAGCATGGTGGTCACGCCGAGCACGGCGTGTGTGGGCTCGCCTTTGGGCGACTGGAGCGGCGGCAGCGCGTGGTAGGCGCGGAACACGTAACCGCTGATATCGATGACGTACAGCGCGCGTGGATCGCCTGGATCCGGTAGGCGCGCCTTCAGCTGAGGGTCCGTGCTCATGGTGTCGGACGATTTCAAGGCGCACGTGCGGGGTCAAGGCCAATAGCTCAAAGCCGCTCGCCTTGCGCCTCCGGCTTGCGGCATGCTACTCCGCGCGAGGTTTTTTGCAGCAATAGCGAACGCCCGCACGCACGCACGCACGGCCTGACAAGGCCAAGAGACCTTTAGCACCCATGTTCGAAGCCCTCAGCAAAGGCTTCCGCGCCGCCAAGAACCGCCTGTCTGGCGTCACGGAGCTGACCGAAGAAAACATCGAGCAAGCGCTGCGCGATGTGCGCTTGTCGCTTCTCGAAGCCGACGTTGAGTTCAACGTCGTCAAGCGCTTCCTCGCGCGCGTCAAAGAGAAGGCCATCGGCGAGACGCACCTGCGCAGCGCCGAGGTGAAGGGCCGCAAGGTCACCGTCGGCCCGAGCGAGGTCTTCATCAAGATCTGCCAGGACGAGCTGGTGGAACTGATGAAGGCGGACGGCGAGCCGCTGACCTTCGCAGAGGCCCCTGCCCTGACTGGCATCATGATGGTCGGTCTGCAAGGTGCAGGTAAGACGACCACCGCGGGCAAGCTCGCGCGCTACCTCGAGAAGAACGGCCGGCGTCCGTTGCTGGTCGCAGCCGACATGCAGCGCCCGGGCGCGGTCGAGCAGCTCAAGGTGCTCGGCGAGCGCTTGAACATCCCGGTGTTCAACATCCCCGACGCCACCCCGATCGACATCTGCCAAAAGGCGCAGAACTACGCGCGCACGCTCAAGTGCGACACGATCATCTACGACACCGCCGGCCGCTTGGCGATCGACGAAGCGCTCATGCAAGAGCTCGTCGACATCAAGCACAAGACGCGCCCGCAGAACGTGATGCTCGTGATCGACGCGATGATCGGTCAAGACTCGGTCAAGACCGCGGCAGCTTTCCATGAGCGCGTCGGCTTGACTGGCGTCGTGCTGACCAAGCTCGACGGCGATGCACGCGGTGGTGCTGCGCTTTCAGTGCGCGACGTGACCGGTGCGCCGGTGCGCTTCGCGGGTATCGGCGAGAGTCTCGACAAGCTGGAGCCGTTCCGTCCGGAAGGCATGGCCAGCCGCATCTTGGGCTTCGGCGACATCGTCGGCCTGATGCAGGACTTCCAGCAGGTCGTCGACGAAGACCAAGCCGAGCGCGACGCGAAGCGCTTGCTCGAAGGCAAGTTCACGCTGAACGACTTCCTGCAGCAGATCACCATGCTGCAGCAGATGGGTCCCTTGCAGGACATGTTCGAGAAGCTGCCGTTCTTCTCGGACAGTGTGCCGGAGGGCTTCAAGATCGATGACAAGGAGCTGACGCGCATCAAGTCGATGGTCAGCTCGATGACCAAGCAAGAGCGCGATCGTCCTTCGCTCTTCGCCAAAGAGCCTGCGCGTATGCGCCGTGTCGCACGCGGCTCGGGTCACACGGAGAAAGACATCGCCGAGCTGCTGCAGCGCTTCGGGATGATGCAGAAGATGCTCGGCTCGATCGGCCAGCAAGCCGGCTTCTTGCAGAAGCTGCCCGGCATGAAGCAGCTGGCCATGGCCAAGCGTTTGCGCGACGCCGTGAGCACCGGTGGCATGGACAACCCGATGATGGGCAATCTCGCGAGCGAGCTGCTCGAAGCCGCAGTCGCCGACGGCGGGCGCGGTGGAATGGGCGGCATCGATCCGAATATGTTCGGCAACCTGCCTCCGGGCATGGCTGGCATGCTCGGCATGGGCGGTCCGGCCGCACGCAAGAAGCCGATAGACGCTGGCAAGAAGAAGCAGCAGCGCAAGCAGCAGAAGAAAGCCCGTAAAAAGAACCGTTAGACAGGAGCTTCGATGAGACGCTGGCTCGTTGCGCTGTACGTGATCACTACCGCCGTAAGCTGCACCGAAAAGCGCGCCGACAACACGGCGACCGATCCTTCGCTCAAGCCGAAGATCGTGCTGGCTGCGAAGCCCACACCGGCGCATCCCAGTCAGCTGCAGTTCGGTGAGAAGCTGCGGCTGCTCGGCTACGACTTGAGCCCAGAAGCACCGACGGTCGACAAGCCGTTTACGGTGACTTGGTACTGGGAGGTGCTCGCGCCGCTGGACAAGGGCTACAAGATTTTCACGCACTTGTCGGACGGCAAGATCAATCGCCTGAACCTCGACGCAGCGCGCGACATGCGCCGCGGGTATCCCGAGGCGGAGTGGAAAAAAGGCGATGTGCTGCGCGACGAGCAGGCGGTCAAGCTGCCTGCCGATTGGAACGCGAACGAAGCGGTGTTCTACCTCGGCTTCTACAAAGACGAGACGCGCCTGCCGGTGAAGAACGGCAAGGACGATGGCCTGCGTCGCGCAGAAGCGTTGCGGTTGTCACTGCTGCCGCAGGGCGCTCCGAAAGCACCCGAGCCTGCAGTGCCGCGCCTGATCGCGCGGCGCGCGACGGGTCCGATCAAGCTCGACGGCAAGCTCGACGAAGCCGATTGGGCCGCAGCGCAGCGCACGAGCTCGTTCGTCACGACCATGAACGGCACGCCGGGTACGTTCGAGGCACGCGCACAAGTCCTGTACGATGCGGACGCTTTCTACGCTGCGTTCGTCGTGTCCGACGACTATCTCAAGACGCACTTCAAGAACGCCGACGATCATCTGTGGGAAGAAGACACCACGGAGATCATGTTCGACCCCGACGGCGACGCGAAGAACTACTTCGAGCTGCAAGTGTCGCCGCGCGGCGTGAGCTTCGACACACGCTACGACGCACCGCGCGATCCACGGCCGTTTGGACACGTCGACTGGTCGAGCCAAGTCAAATCAGGCGTGAGCGTCCAGGGCAAGATCGACGACGATAAAGGCACGGACGTCGGCTACACGGTCGAGCTGCGCGTACCTTGGAGTGCGTTCGAGGCAGGCGAGACGCCCGCGAAAAAGCCCACCACTGGCGACACCTGGCGCATCAACTTCTTCGTCATGGACTCGCGCGAGAAAGGCCAACGCGCGGTGGGGTGGTCCGCACCGATGGTCGGCGATTTCCACACGCTCGCGAAGTTCGGACGCGTCGTCTTCCCAGAGCCGCCCGACGCAAAAGACGCCACGCCTGCGAGCACCACGCAGGCGAAGTAGTCAATCCGACTCGTGCACGAGCTTGCGCGCGAGCAGCGTCGCAAGCTCGTCGGTCGGCGCCGTGACTTCGAGTTGCGCCTGAATCACCAGCGCGGCGGCATTCGACAAGTCGCGGCGATGGCCGGTCACCACCACGGTGAACGTCGGTTGCAGCAGCTGCGGCAGGACGTTGCCCCAAGCGATGATCCAGTCGACGCCCTGCGAGAGCTCAGCGAGCGCGCTTTCCAGCCACGCGCGGGGTTCCTGCTCGGGCCGACGCAGCAACTTGGCCTGACGGGCGCCTGCTTCCATCAGACCGACCCACGCCTGCTCAGCGTCGGCGGCGGTGGCCGGCGTATCGACAGTCGCGAGCGCCGCGACGGTCGCCCCCTCCTGCACAAATGCGGCACACAGGTCGCGCACGAGCTGGACAGCTGCAACAGCTTGATCGTTGTGCGCGACCGCGAGGACGCGCGTGGCCACCTTGGGACGCTCACTGGGGCGAGCTGCCCAGTCCTGCGAGATGGCCCGCGAACGCTGCTGCTCACGCTGTTCAGCCCGCGACGCCGGCTTCTGGCCGAGCGTTGGGAGCCGGTGCTTCATCCACCCCGCTCCACTTCGCCGCCATCGGCTTCCCAGTGCAGGAAGCCGCCGACCAGGTACGCGACCTCGATGCCAGCGTTGCGCACGGCTTCTGCCAAAGTCTTCGCTTCATCCGAGGTGCGGCCGTACAGCACGCGCAGCCGGCCATCCGTCGGCGCCAGCTCACGGGCTTTCGTGAGCACGTCGTCCTTCGGGATGTTGATCGCGCCGGGGATCCGATAGCGCGCAAACGCAGCGGCATCGCGCACGTCCACAGGCACGACGCGGCGCAATTGCAAGAGCTGCTGCAGGTCCTTGGGCGTGATCTCGTCCGCGGCAGCGGGCAGATGCGGCTGCACCATCTCCAGCAATGTCTTCTTGTCGGTCAGACCGACGATCTGATCGACTGGCCGACCCTGCGCGATCAAGACCAGCATCGGGATCGACTGCACACGGAACGAACGCGCCAGCATGGGGCTGCGCTCTACGTCGACGCGTACGATCTTGAGCTTACCGGACAGCTCGCTGCCGACCTGCTCGAGGATCGGCGTGAGCTGTTTGCACGGCTGGCACCAGTCTGCGTACAGGTCCACCAGCACGGGGACCTCGGAACGCAGAACCTCTCGCTCGAACTCTTGCTCTGAAACCAATGGGATGGGCATGACAGATGTCCTAAACGGCCGGAGGCAGCCACGTGCCTCGGCACACAACATAGGTCGCAGGTATGCGCCTTCGCAACTGGACGACGCGCAGTTGTTTTACGAGCCGATCAATGCGGGACCAGCGCTCGTGCCAATGCGGTCAGCCCCGGCGGCCACCAGCTCACGCGCGAGGTCTACGCTGCGAATGCCACCCGAGGCCTTGATCCGCAAGCGCTCGCCCACGCAGGAGCGAATCAGCCGGACATCGTGGATCGTCGCACCCAAGCTGTGCCCCGGTCCGGCCGCGAGCTCCGGTCGGGCATAACCGGTCGATGTCTTGATGAACTGCGCACCCGCTTCTTCCGCGAGCGCACACGCGAGTAGTTTCTCCGTGTCGCGCAGGTAGGCCGTCTCGAGGATCACCTTCACCGGCTTGTCATCGGCAGCTTTGACCACGGCTGCGATGTCGTCGCGCACGGCGAAACGGTCACCTGCCTTGAGCGCGCCGAGCGAGATCACCATGTCGATCTCGGTAGCGCCTTGCCGAATCGCAGTCGCGCACTCGAACGCTTTGCTCGCGCTGGTATTCGCGCCGAGAGGAAACCCCACGACAGTCACGATCGCGACCGGTGTTTCGTGCAGCAGCTCGTACGCACGCGCGACCCATTGCGGGCTCACGCACACGCCGAACAACTGATGCGTTCGCGCCTCCGCGCAGTGCCTGTCGATGTGTGCGCGCGTGGTGAGCGGCGACAATATCGTGTGCTCAATTTTCTGCGCGAGTGTCGCAGCGGGATCTGGCTGGGCCGGCGATGAAGTCGTCATCGCCGCGCACCTTAGCAAAATGCTTTGCATTCTTGGATGGGAGCTCGTGCATGCCTACACAAAACCACGTGTGCGCACGCAACAGCGTTGGACGATTGACCACGCCGCACCTCTCAGGGAGGATGTTCCACCGCTCGACACGCACATGGACGTTACCTGCAACCGCTGCAACACAGAGTACGAGTTCGAGGAGGCGTTAGTCTCCTCGCGCGGAACCACTGTGAAATGCACGCACTGCGGGCATCTGTTCAAAGTGCAGCGCGCCTCCCGATGTCAGGTGCTTCCGGGGGACATCACGCATTGGACTGTCAGGCAAACTGATGGTCGCTCCACAACACTCGACACATTGTCCGGGCTGCCGAGCTTGATCGCCGAGGGCAAGCTCGGGCGCGACGACGAGCTGTCGCGAACCGGCAAGCTGTGGCGACGACTCGGCGACATCGAAGAGCTCGACGAGCACTTCAGTGCAGCGGACCGACGCGGCCCTTCACGCGTGCACGTGCAGCTGAACGCGGCGGAGCGCGATCCTGGACCGCTGCCCAGCCTGACGCCACCGGCTGCGGACCCGGTCGTCAGCTCAGAGAACACCACCGTGCGCAAGCCGCTTCTCCCGCAGCAGCCCGCACCTCCCGTGCAACACCGTGGCGTTCGGCACGAGCGCGACCACGCTTGGGCACGCCTGCTGACAAGCGCAGCGATCGTGGTGGCGATCGCGATCTGGTTCTTCTCGCTGCCCCAGACGGGTGAGCAGGCAAGGAGCGCACAGACCGAAAAGCCTGCAGATCCGAGCGAGCGTTTTGTCGCTGCGGGCGCAAGCGCCTTGGCGGCTTACCGCCTCGATCACTTCGACCAAGCGCAGATCGAATACATCAAAGCCCTCGCCTTTCATGAGCACGACCCGCAGATCTTGAGCGCACTCTCGCGCGTGCACGCGCTCTGGGCGGAGGAGCTGCGGAGTCAGCGCGAGCTAAGCAAGCTCGCACCCGACCAAGCCACAGGCTCCGCGCTCGACGCGCAAGAGATCCAAGCGCAGATGCACGCGCAGCGCGCGAAGCACTATGCCGAGCTGGCATTGCAAGGCATTTCAGGAAATTCCGAAGCCGCGCTCGCTGAGAGCGATGCACGGCGCTTGCTCGGTGACCTGCCGGGTGCACGCGCCGCGCTAGAGCGTGCGCTCGCCCAGCAACCGACGTCGGCCGAAGGGTTTCGCATCTCCGCGCTGCTCGACCCCAGTGCAGCCGTAGAGCTCGCCACCCGAGCCGTCAGCGGCGATCCCAAGCAGCTCGCGACACGCTTCTTGTTGGCCCGCACGCTGTTCGCTCGCGGCGATGCGGATGGCGTGCGCGCGCAGCTGCAAGCGATCACAGCCCAAGCGCCCAAGCATCCCGAGGCGGCGCGCTTGGAAGCGCTCCTGGTCGCGCGTGAGGCGCCCGCGCAGCAGGTCGTGGCCGACGCTCAGAGCGCGAAACCCAGCGAAGCTGAGAGCTTCATCGAGCGCGGGCGCAGCATGCTCGAGGCTGGGCAGACCGCCGGTGCTAAGCGCATGTTCGATCACGCGCTCACGCTCCAGCCGGACTGCGTGCCCGCGCATGCGGGGCTCGGTCAGGTCGCGATCGCCCGCGGCCGACCCGTGCAGGCGATCGATCACTTGGTCGCGGCAGCGCTAGGGGGCGACGCCGAATCACTGATCGCGCTGGCCGAGCTGTACCGGCGACTCGGGCGGCAGCGCGAAGCCCTGGCTGCGTATCAGAGCTACCTACAACAAAACCCCCACGGCCCACAGCTCGATCTGGCGAAGTCACAGATCGAGCGACTGGGCGAGCAGTTCGCCAGCGCGCGCAAGCCGTGATCACTTGCTGATTGCGTGCGTCGGCGCGCCTGCGGTGTACGATGGCAGGCATGCCATTCCCGCGACCGTTGCGCGCCGCCGCGCTCTCACTTGCTTTTGCTTCAGCGAGCTTCAGTTGCTTCTCGGGCGATGACGACGACCGCCGCTCGGAAGCCAAGCCGAAGGTCCCAGAGCTCCACGAGATCGCCTTGAACGACGCGGCTCCCGAGGAGCCCGGCGGCGAGCTGTTCAGCAGCGGCGAGCAGTACTCGCATCAGCAGCTGCTCGAGCAGCTCGCGCGCACCACGAAGGAGCCGCTGATCAAGGGCTTGTTTCTGCGCTTGTCGCCGCTCGGTGGATCATGGGCGCGCGCCAACGAGCTGCGCGCGAGCCTCGCGGAAGTACGCAAAGCCGGTAAGCCCGTGCACTGTCACTTCGACATGCTCGACAACGTCGGGTACGCAGTCGCCGCCAGCAGCTGCGACCGCTTAAGCATGGGTCCGACTGGCATGCTCATGCTCACCGGCGTGCGCGCCGAGGCCGTGTACGCGAAGGATCTGCTCGACATGGTCGGCTTGCAAGCAGAGCTGCTGCAGGTCGGTCGCTTCAAAGGTGCGGCGGATGCACTCACGCGCTCGGACATGCCGAGCGAAGTGCGCGAGACCTTGAACGCGCTCGTCGACGACCTGCAGGCCAATTTGCGCTCTGCGATCGTCGAAGGCCGCAAGCTGGACGAGAACGCGCTGCGCGCCGCGATCGACAGCGCGCCACACCCCGCGGATGCCGCGCTCTCGCTCAAGCTGATCGACGCCATCAGCTTCGACGACGAAGCGCGCGCCAAGGCCAAGGCTGCCGCGCACGGCGAACGCATCGCGCAGCCGCTGCACGACGAAAAATCGGATAGGCCCGGGCTCGGCGATCTCGTGAAGCTGCTGTTCGACGGCAAGCCCGAGAAAGTCAGAGGCAAGCGCATCAGCCTCGCGTACCTCACCGGCACGATCACCGACGCCGAAGAAGGCCCCGAGACGGGCTCGAGCTCCGGACCGTTCGTCGCCGCGATGCGGAAGATCGCCGACGAAGAAGACGTCAAAGCGCTGGTGCTGCGCATCGATTCACCAGGCGGCTCGGCGCTCGCGAGCGACAAGATGTGGCATGCGGTCCGGCGTGTCGCTGCGCGCAAACCGGTCGTGGTCTCTGTCGGCGACATGGCTGCGTCGGGTGGGTACTACGTAGCTTGTGCAGGTACGGAGATCTTCGCGGACGACGTGAGCCTGGTCGGATCGATCGGTGTGGTCGGTGGCAAGATCGTGGGCGCGGATCTCGCAGCGCGCTTGGGCGTGCACCCGACCGCGCTCAGCCGTGGACAAAACTCCGGCTGGATGAGCCCGTTCCATCCGTTTACGCCGAGCGAGCGCACGGCCGTACAGCGCTCGATGCAAAACACCTACGAGACCTTTCTTTCGCGCGTTCGGCTCGGTCGAAAGATGCAGCCGGATCAGCTCGCTGCGGTCGCGGAAGGTCGGATCATGAGCGGCAAGCGAGCGCGCGAAGGGGGCTTGGTGGATCAAGCGGGCGGGCTCACGGCGGCGCTCGCGCGCGCACGTGCACAGGGCGGGCTGCCCGAAGATGCACCGATCGAAACGTGGCCCAAGCAAGGCCCGTGGCTCGAGCGGGCATCGCGCATGTTCGCGGGCGCCGAGGGGCGCGCCAACGGCGCCGCTCTCAGCGGCGATCAGCTGTCGCAGCTGATGGCGTCGCTTCCGGGCGCCGCTCGCTCACCGCTCGTCATGCTCTGGCTGCGCGGCAGCCGCGAGCCGCTCGCGGCCCTTCCGTTCGCGCTCACGCTCGAGTGAACGTCAACACTCTGGGTCGACGCATATGCGGTCGTCTTGCGGGCGGTTGTCGGTGCACTTGCCCGCATTGAGGTCGACCACCGCCGCTTCGTCCGGGAAACTGGTCACGCAGGCGCTCAGACAATCGCTGCAGAGCGCGAGCGGATAGAGAAACGGGGGGAAGTCGACCGACACGTCACCCGTAGTCTTTCCGGCCAACTGGAGCTCGACCAAGATGCTATCGCCCGCGGACCCGCGCAGCCGCTCTCCGTAGGCGGCAGGGATCGCGTCGAGCTGCACCCAGCCCTGACTCGGCTCGTTGCCGGTAGATGGACTGATCGATGCAGTGGTGTACACACGGTAGGGGTTGGGAAGATCGGTAAAGCCAAACGGGGCTTCAGTCTTGTCCATCAAGGTCACGTCTGCGTACTGCACCAGCAACGTGTTCGGCTCGACGCGGCCTACCGCGGCGTTGGTGTTGGAGACAAGGTTACTGTTGATCACCAAGCTCATGCGGTAAGGCCGCATGCAGTTCTCCTTCTCCGTGCCTTTTGACAACACGTCGAAGAGGCCCGTGGAGATCACGATATCCGCGTCGGTGGCAGCGCATTCTGCGGACAGCGGTGCGTTGCCGCTCACGTACGCGCTGCTGCCAGCGGGCGCACAAGCAGCCAAGCCCAGCAAGGACACAAATACAACAGGCGGAACCGAACGCATGCACACCCTCCCGGGGGATTTGATCGCTAGCGAGTTGCCTAACGGAGCCTAACAACGCTCCTGCCGCAGTGATCAGCACACTGACGCGCGCTCAATTAGAGTAGCGCTGCTGCGACCCGCTCACAAAACAATCGCACCCGCGGGACAAAACCCACGCGTACCTTAGGGATTTCAGCACTACATGCAGCGCACGACCCGCCGCCAACAGCTGCTACGCACTGGTCGCGTGAGTGTGCTTGAGGTGCTGCTGTAGCTCGGTTACAGGCAGCGGCACCAAGCGGATGTCACCCGGGGCTCCAGGTGACACAAAGTCTACCTTCTCACCCTTGCGCTTCTTGTCTGCCGAAATGAATGACAAGACGCGATCACTTAGGAACGGCTCTACACGCGTAGGTAGACCCAAACGATCTAACAGTCGCTCGACCCGACTCGCCGCTTCCGGCTGCATGCGGCCCATGCGCACCGATACGCGGCACGCTGCGACCATGCCGATCGACACGGCCTCGCCATGGCGAATGCCGGCGTAACCGCTCGAGGCTTCGATCGCGTGCGCCAGCGTGTGCCCGAAGTTCAAGTGCGCGCGCACATCCGACTCGCGCTCGTCTTCGGTCACGATCCGGGCCTTGAGCCCTGCCGCCATGCGGATCGCGCGCGTAGTCGCTTCCTCGTCGCCAGCAGCCAGCGCGTCCGCGTCCGCTTCGAGCCCTGCGACAGATGCTTCGCCGTCGATCCAAGCCGCCTTTACGACCTCTGCCAGACCAGCACGGCGCTCGTCGCGAGGCAGCGAGGACAACACGTGCACATCGCACAGCACGAAGCTCGGTTGATGGAACGCCCCGACCAAGTTCTTGCCGTGGCGCGTGTCGAAGCCTGTCTTGCCGCCGACCGCGCTATCCACCATCGCGAGCAGTGTCGTCGGCACGTGCGCGACGCGGATGCCGCGCAGCAGCGTCGCAGCTGCAAACCCCGACAGGTCGCCGACCACGCCACCACCGATGCCGATCACCAAGCTCGTGCGATCCAACCCGACATCGAGCGCGGCGTTCCAAATCGTGTCGACACTCTCCAGGGTTTTTGCACTTTCCCCTGGCGCGAGCTCCAGATGCGTCACGGTCTGCCCAAGCGAACGCAGCTGCGTGCTCATGCCGCGGCCCCAAGCGGGCCCGACCTGCGTGTCGCTCACCACCAACATGCTCGACACCGGGCCGAGCTCCTGCACGCGCGTCGCCAGGGTGTGACGGTTGTGGTTGCCGACAAACACGCGATACGTGCGCGTCCCCAGCGGAACGACGATCGGTTCTTGCGCGGCGGTCTCCCAAATCGTACGCGCCGCGCGATCCGGGTCGTGCTGGCTCGTGTCCACCCGCATGTGGCATTCCGCGTAGGCTGCGGCTCTCTGTGCCCGCAGCTCCGCGAGGCGGCTGCGCACGTCGCCGTTTTGTTCGCCTTCCAGCAGCGGCCGTCCTGTACCAGCGCCCACGCGCCGCGCGAGCACCTCGTCGGCGGCGTCCAGCGTGACCACGAAGCCGGCGCGCAGCAGCTGCCGGCGCGTCTCGAGTGACGTCACCGCGCCACCGCCCAGCGCAAAAATCCCGCTCGGCTGCTCGGAGATCAGGCGCTCCAGCGTCGCGCGCTCGAGCTCACGGAATGCCGGCTCGCCGCGTTTGCGAAAATATTCCGAAATGCTCCCGCCGTCACCGAGCTGCTCGACGATGAGCTCGTCCAGGTCGAAGCGCGGCAACGTCGTCCGCTCGGCCAAAGCCTTGGCGACGGTCGACTTGCCTGCACCCATCAATCCCGACAAAAAGATGCGCATGGGCGTTGCTTATGCCGCGCGTGGCCGCGGCTAGCAAGGCATCCAGCGCAACCAGCTCTTCGCAAACGCCAAAACTTACGCGTGCCCGTGCCCGTACGCGATCTGCCTTCTGCCATCTGCCCGGGGAGCGTGTACGTGCACGGGCACGGGCACGGGCACGCATAGGGGGGCGTTTGGCTCGGCGCTTCTAGGCTTAGTGATTTAGGGCTTCGCCCCGGTTCACGATGCGCGGGGTCAGAAAGATCAGCAATTCACTGCGGGCATCGCGCTTCGAGTTGAAGTGAAACAGCGCGCCCAAGATCGGAATGTCTCCGAGGAACGGAACCTGATCGAAGCCGCTGCCCGAGTTGCGCGTGTAGATGCCACCGATCACGGCGGTGTGCCCATCTTGCACGAGCAACGTGGTCTGGGCCTGGCGCTTGAGGATGGTCGGGTCGCCGCGCGCACTGCGTTGGTTGAAGTCAGGCTCGTTGCGGTTGATCTTCACGTCCATCGAGACCGCGCCGTCGTTGGTCACGTGCGGCGTGACGTCGAGCGACAAGAGCGCTTCGCGAAAGGTCGTCTGCACGCCTTGCGCGCCGACCTGCGAGTATGGAATCGACGTACCCTGAGAGATCATCGCCGCGTGGTTGTCCAAGGTCAGCACGCGCGGCGCGCTGACGATGCGCACGGTACCCGTGGTCTCGTACGCGCTCAGGCGCAGTGCGAAGTTCACGTTTCCGCCGATGCTTCCCATCGAGATGCCGATCGAGCCACCGCGACCGGTGCCGACTGGCGCAGGCATGTTCACGACGAAATTCGGATTCACCGCGCCGCCCCAGGGCGACAAGCCACCGACAGGCGTCTGACCGTCCGTCGAGCCACCCGCGACCGTCAGGTCGTGTGGAAACACGAGCCCGGTAGGATTGCCGGTCGCCGAGCTCATCACGACATCGCCACCCCACTGGATACCGAACGCGCTCGTAAACGAAGTGCCGGCTTCCACGATGCGCGCTTCGATCAGCACCTGCGGCGTCTGCGTATCCAGGCTGCGTACGAGCTCCTCGATGTTGTCGAGGTTCTCTGGGATGTCGCGCACCACCAAGATGTTCGTGCGTTCATCGACCGCGACCTTGCCGCGCTCGGAGAGCAGCTCGTTCACGCGTGGCTGCAAGGTGGTCGCGCCGGCGTAGCTCACCGGCACGAGCCGCGTCTCCAGCGGCGCGAGCGCGAGGCGCTGCTTCTCGCGTGCGATCGCCAGCTCGCGCTCCTTCTCGAGCACCGTCTGCGGCGCGACGCGGATCAAGTTGCCGCGGCGCACCATGCCGAGGCCCTTCGACGTCAGGATGACGTCGAGCGCTTGATCCCAAGGCACCGCGCGCATCTTGATCGTGACCGAACCGCTCACGTCGTCCGCGGTGACCACGTTGACGTTGCCCACTTCCGAGAGCAAACGCAGGATGTTGTGGATGTCTGCGTCTTTGAAGTCGAGGTCGATGCGCCGACCGCTGTAGCGGCTGTCGTTCTTGCTCACGCCGACTTGCAGAGGCACGTCGCTCAAGAAGGCCGCGACTTCTTCGCCGTCGATCTCCGTGGCGGCCTCGCGCGCGACCGTCTCCGTGCCGCGCGCCAGGTTGGACTTGGCTGAGGAAGCGGCGAACAACCAAACGATCCGGTTACCCTCACGGATCGCCGTACCACTGCTGCCATCGTTGCGATCCACGCTCAACATCACGCGGCTGCCGCGCCCAGCGACGCGCACACCACGCACTACACCCGTGTTGTCGCCCTTCACTTCCGAGGGCACATCCGCGCTCAGCTGCGCTTGCTCGATCTCCATGCGCGCCGGCCCAGAGCTACCTGGCACGACGCGGAACTCTGCTGCGCGATCCAGCTCGACGACCACGCGATCACGCCCGTTGCGGCGCTCGATGCCCACGTATTTGACGCTCGCCTCACGGCTCGGTGCGGCGGCTCGTTGACTCGGCGCTGCGTCATCGACCGCATCGAACAGCAGATGGATTTGCCCCTTGTCAGCGCGCGCTCGGTACGCGGCACGTCGCGTCAGCTGCACGACGACACGCACGCCTTTGGCCGTACTGCTGGCGTCGCTGCGTACGATCAAAGCTGCGGAGCCATCGATCTCCACACCGCGCTCTGCGAGCACAGCGTTCTCCACGTGGATGACGACCTGCTTCCCGTCGTCGAGCGTGTCGATAGAATAAGCCGGGACTTGAAACGACCCGTCCACAGTCAGCTCCGCGCGGTCGCGCTGTCCGCTGATGTGTAAGGTCGCCACGGTCGCTTTGGGCGCCTCCGCCGACACCGGCCCTGTCCACAACGCCGCGAGTAACACGGCGATTGTTCCGCACGAGACACGCATGGAAGCTCTCCTAACTTACAAACCACTCCAACTAACGCGCCGCGACCTCATCGCGCATGCTGATGATCCGTGACATGGGAGGTCGTCCGAGCTCGCTCGGATCCTGACGCGTCAGCACAACCTCGTTCTCACGGATGCGATCGACACGCCAGTTGAGAGTCATCGCGACACTGCCGGTAGACTGAAACACCTTCGGCTTACCGATGTAGTCGCCACGCTGCACCACATAACCCACCTGCGCTGGATCGACCAACATCGCCTTGGGGCGATCCAAGCCGGAGATCACCGCGATCAGCTTCATGTCTTCGACCGCAGTGTCCGGCATGATCACCAAACGCTGCGTGTCCGGAGCTGCTTCTGCTACCTGAGCGCGCGCAGCGGTCGTGTAGCTGCGGAACGGATCGCGGTGGCGCTCCGACTCAGTGAAGTCGTCGTCCTTGAGCACGAGGCCTTCTTGCTGCTGCGCGCTCGCTGGCTTCGCGTTCGCCGACGCCGCTGGCCCACCACCAGACACGCCGCGGCCACTCTGCTGCACTTCCTCGTCGCATGCCAGCAGACCGCACGCGAGCAGACCGCACGCGACTACACAGATCACCAACCCGAGTCGTCCAGATCGAAAGGCTGAATGGTTACCCTTCACTTCGGACCTCCCGCGCTGCCGTCAGGGCGCCGAAACGTCGTGGCGAGCACCGAAACGCTCAGGCGGATCTCATCGTTTTCGCTGCGCGGCTGCTGGAGCGCGATGTTCTCCATGTTGATGGCGCGCTCGAGCCTGCTGATGTTGTAGAAGAACTTCGCGAGCTGATGGAACTTGCCATCCAAGCTCAACGAGACCGGCACGCGCACAAAGAACTGCTCCGCATGCTCAGGCTTCGGCGTGAACTGACCCACGCTCAAGCCACTCAGCTCCGCCAAGCGGTTGAGGTCGTCGAGGAATGCCGGGATCTCCGCGCTCTCCGGCAGGACGCGCATGTTCTGACGATCGAGCGCCTCACGACTCGCCAGCTCTTCGCGCAACTTCAGGTACTCCTTCTGTCGCTCTCGAGCTTGGTTGAGATCGTTTTGAAGCACTTCGTGTCGCCGCTGCGCTTCTTCCGCCTCTTGCTCGAGCCCCATGTGCACTCCCAAATAATAACCTGCGCTTAGTAGCGCTAGGAGTGCAATCAACACCAAAACCTTGCCGCCGTTAGGCAGCGAGACGAACGTACTCGATGCGGACTTGGTCGCCATCTCAGTACCTCACCTGACAGCTGAGATCGAAGCTCACGAGCGGCACTGAGCTGCCACGATCGGCCGATGACGCTGTCGCTGTTGCTGTGAGCGACACCTTCTCGAACAAGTTGGAGAGGTTCAATCGTCGCAGGAACTCAGCGACATCTTCGTTCGTCTTACCGTACCCGCGAATCGCGCACTGACGGTTCTGCTCAGTGAACGAGGTGAGCCACAAGCGCCGCGGATCCCACCCAGGATTGAAGCCCGCCAGTGGGTTGTCGCGACGCAACGCAGCCAAGCGCTCGGGACTGACTGTCGGACCACCGCCTTCGCTGAGCAGCTGGCTGAGCTCCATCAGCACGCGCGTCGGACCTTGGCGCGCCGTCTGCAACTTGCCGACGACGTCCTCCAGCTGTCGACTCTTTGCGAGCTGCGCTTCGACCTCGCCGATGTTCGCGCTCTTCTGCTTCGCCTGCGCGATCTCCTGCTCGAGGGCAGTGTTCGCTGCGCGCTGCTCTTCGAGCTTACTGTTCGTGCTCAGGTACACAAAGAACAGCAGCACACCCCAAGCGAACACACCGAGCAGAAACGCGGCGCCCCAGAGCTGAGTGGTGCCGCTCGTAGCTGCAGTGCGTTTGGCAGCCGGCAGTAGATTGATCCGGATCATGCGGCACGCTCCCGTTCTTTACGCAACGCGAGCCCGTATGCGACCACCGCTTGCGACGTCCGGCCTTGCAGCGCGAGCGGATCGACGGTCTTCGGATCAGGTTGTGCGACGAGCAACGGGTCGAGCGCCATCACTTCGACCTGACACCGGTCAGCGAGCTCGTCGTGCAGCGCCTGCACGTTGGCAGTACCGCCCGAGAGGTACACGCGATGGATCTCGCGGTCGCCGCTCGTCGCCAGGTAGAAGTCCAGCGAACGCTGGATTTCACCCGCTAAGGTGGAGACACAGTCGCGAATGATCTGCGGAACTTGCGGTGGCACGATGCCCTGCGCGCTGCCGCACTTGTAGGCCTCGGCCTCTTCCTGGCTGATGCCCAGCTGCCGCTGGATCTCTTCAGTGATCACATTGCCGCCGTTCACGATGTCGCGCGTAAAGGCGGTGCTGCCGTTGGCCAGGATGTTGATCGTGGAGAGCGACGCGCCGATATGAAGCAGCACGACCGTTTGACCGGCTTGAGGTGCGCCGTACGCCAGCTCGAAGCAGTTCTGAACGGTGAATGCGTCGAGGTCGACAACCTTCGGACGAAGCTTAGCTTCGATCGCCAAGTTCGTGAGATCGCCGATCTCTTCCTTCTTCGCAGCGACCAAGAGCACATCCATCTGGCCTTGATCCTCGCGACGATTGACGACTTGGTAGTCGACCTGCACGTCGGCGAGCTCGAACGGGATGTGCTGCTCGGCTTCCCAGTTTATCTGCTCGGAGAGCTCGGCCGCTGTCATGAGCGGCATCGAGATCTTCTTGATGATCACACTGTGGCCGCTGACCCGCATGGCCACATCGCGACGTTTCGACTTATGGAAGAGGCGTTCCAGCCCCTCCACAATCGCACCGGCGTTCATGATGTGGCCGTCGACGACCGTCTGCGCAGGTAATGGGTGGTAGCCGAAGCGCGTAAGCGCGCGACCACCTTTCCGATTCTCTTTGATCTCGCAGAGCTTGATCGAGCTCGTGCCTATGTCGACGCCGACAAGGTTCTTCCCTTCGGAGGCCAATCGCGCATCACTCCTCCTCACCGAACACGCGGACACGGTCGGCAAGGCTCAAGCCGAGGGCCTCGAGGATCTTCCTCTTGGTATCCATTCGGCATCCCAGGCCCTTCTCGACGCGGTCGATCGTCAACACTGAGAGGTTTGCTCGCCTTGCCAGCTCTGCCTTCGACATCATCTTTTCGATGCGTGTCTCACGCAGCCGATTGGTCTTTGCTAACGACTTCTTGCTCTTCGCCCTCGCCGCACCGTGGTCAGTGTGGTCAGCGTGCCCAGCGACATATCGCGCGGGACGCACGCCCTCCGTCTCCGCTTCAGCATCCACTGAAGCGCCAGCACCCATGGATTTGTCTCGTTGCTCCATGACCTGGTAACCATTGAACCGTGAGAACCGAGGGGAACCGTGAACGTGGCCATTGGGCCAGAGCCCAGTAAAACGACGTATCAGGGTGCCTGGATCTTAGGGCCCGGGAGTTCGACGGGTCAAGCAAGATTCGCTAAAATTCCGCATAGTTAAGCATAAATTATATATAATTTATGCGTAGAACGATGCAGCAGCCGGAAAAGGACTCAGTCTTCTCGAGCGCATCTCTCAATGTCAAAGATCGAACCGCGATCCGACTCCATGGTCGCATGCGCGCTTCGATAAATGCAAAAAAATCCGCGCTTACTGTTATCGGCTTTCGCCCACGACAAGGGACAGTCCCGCACCCGCTGACGGCCCTCGTGGCCCAGCCAGAGACCTCCTCGCGCGAGATCGGACAGAACGCGTGTAGATAAGTGCCTGCTGCGACGTCATAGTCACGGCGTAGTAACCGTTTGAAGGTGCAAGGAAGCATGCTCACGGACCGACGACTTGCCGGACTTCGCGGCGGCATCATGGCAGCGACGTTGTCGCTGACCCTGACCCTGGCTTTGACCATCACAGGAGCTGCGCTGGCACCTTACACCGCGGAAGCTGAACAAAAGCACGTGGTGCGGCTTGGTCAGTCGCTCGGCGGGATCGCGCGCCAATACGGGATCGGCGTGACCACCCTGGCCACCGCCAACGGCATTAATCGGGAGGGCATCCTGCGCGAAGGCCAGGTGCTCCGGATCCCGGGCGCCGGCTCGATGACCGTGACCTCCGGCCAGACGCTTATCAAGATCGCGCGCGACTACCGCGTGAGCGTCGCCGACCTCGCCGCCGCAAATGGCATCGATCGCGAGGCGAGTCTGCAGATCGGCCAGCGTCTCGTACTGCCCGAAAGCGCTAACGTCGCGAAGGCGGCTGGCGCAGCGGAGGCCAGTCCGGCGCCTGCACCGACCACGAAGGCGCCGGTCGCAAAGGCCGCACCCCCGGTAGACGCGAAAGTCGCGGCCGGCAAAACCCCGGCCCCCAAAGCACCTGCCCCAAAGGCCGACGGTGTCCGAGCCGACGCCCGCAACTCGACGCCTGCAGTGGTCGTGGCTGCCTCGGCAAAAGTTGCGAGCCGCGCGCCTGGTGAAAAGAGCCCGAGATCGCCGTGGGGCAAGCCCAAGCAACCCGGCGTCGTCGAGCTCTTCCGGATCTGGTCCAAGGAATCGCTGCGCGTGCGTCTTGTCGATGCGAAGGGACGCCCGCGTCAGGATGCGCGGCGCGCCCTGCGCGAGTTTCTCAGACCGCGCGACTCGCAGCGGCGCAAGACACCCAACCCGCGTCTGTTGAGCTTGCTCGCGAAGGTCTCGGATCATTTTGGAGGCCGTCCGATCCACGTGGTCAGCGGCTATCGCGTCGCCAAAGGACTCACGCGCAAGACGAGTCGCCACGTCGCGGGCGAAGCGATCGACTTCCGCATTCCGGGCGTGCCGCTCACTGTGTTGCGCGACTACTGCCAGCAGTTGCCCGAGGTCGGCGTCGGCTATTATCCCACCACCGAGTTCGTGCATCTCGACGTACGCAAGCAGGCGGCGCGCTGGACCGACTGGTCGCTGCCAGGTCAGCCGCCGGTGCTGAATAAGCCGATCGACAACGATGAAAACGGCACGGATGAGGTGATCACGGCTCCCTCGGAGGCCGAGACCGCCGAGCGCAAGAGCGGTGACGAGCCGAGCGTGGTCACAGACGCACCCACCGGCTGAGCACAGAAGCTTAGGCGCACGCTACACTCTCGTGCCCCGATGAGAGCTGGCTTGTTATGGCGTTCCGAGAACAAAGGCCCTTGGCTGTTTGCGCTCGGCGTTTCGATCGCGCTGCACGTGCTCGTGTACTTGGCCGCGCACAACTTCGTGCGCTTGCCGCAGATGGACCTGGAGTTTCAGCTACCGAGTGAAGCGGAGTTCGGCGTGCTCGAAGAGCCGCCGGAAGAGCCCGCGCCACCTACGCCGGAGCCGACTCCACCACCACAGCCGAGCGCGCTCGAAGCGGATGCTGTCGCGTCGAAGCCGCCCATCAAACCTAAGCCCAAGCCGAAGCCAGAGACCCCAGCCGAGCCGCAGCTGCCAGCTGCACTTGCAGCTGCTGGCGGCGTGGCCAAGTTCGCGCCCAAGGGCTCGCAGCTGGCGCTACGTCTCGATCTCGATCGCCTGCGCGACCATCCGCTCGCAGACGAAGCCGGCGCATTGCTCCGCGCGATCCCCGACGTGCGCGCGCTGCTCGACGGCTCGGGTGTCGATCCGCTGCGTGACCTATCGCGGCTGTTTCTCGCGTCGCCCGATCTGCGTCGCAAGCACGTGGTGATGGCCGGCAAATACGCAGGCGATGAGAGCGTGCCACGCAATGCCGTCGCGCAGCTGGCTGAGCACAAAGGTCTACCAGCCGCGTGGCGCTCAGTGCGCGGCATGCCCACTGCACCATGGCACAACGCGGATGAGACTGAACGCGTGGTCGCGCTGCTCGGCTCGTCGGTGTTCGCGATCACGCGACCGGACGACTTGGCGCGCGTGCTGGCAGTGGCTCGGGCCACGCGCGCGCAACGCGTGAAAGAGAATGTAGACGCAGGCGAGGCGCTTGTGCACATGGACGAGCGCGAGCTGATGAACGTCGCAGTGGAGAGCGCGCGCAGCTTCGTGCGTGGCGCGCGCGCGCAGCTCGCACCGGAACAGCTCGTGGTCTCGGTGCGTGAACAAGCGGCGGATCCACAGCAGCTCGAGCTCAGCGCGAACGCGCATTACCCAGACGCAGAGCAAGCCGAGCACGCGCTAAAGTATTGGGAGCAGCTGCGCGCTCAATACGCATCACACGCGCTGGTCGCATTGATGAACCTCGATCGCCTGCTGCGCGATCTGAAGCTCAGCACCCGAGGCTCTGAGCTTACGCTGGAGCTGACCGTGCCCCCGCGCCAAGCGCGTCTGCTCTTGCGCTTCCTTCGCGATTCTATCCGCGGACCTGAGCCGTACACGCCTCCGCAAGACCGTTCTGAGTAGGCGCTACCCCCGCAGCCCGCTCGAGGTGAGTGTGGATCGCGCCGTGGATTTGTGCCGCGAAGCAAGGCCCGACGACGACGCATAGTGGTGCCTATGTGGAGGAGGAGAACGCCGCGAGCGGGGCAAGGACCAAGCGACGCGCGCCCACCTCGAGTGGGCTGCCGGGTTGTGTACGACTCGCTCGCTCCACCGTTCATGCCGCGTTTCCAAACCACGACTGAATGGTATGATGGGAAAGCGTCATCTCGGAGGTACACATGAAGTGTTCGCACTGCGGCGAAGAAGTCGACGAACTCGTGAGCGTTCAAGCCGGTTCTAAACGCAAGCGCGTCTGCGAAGACTGCGCTTCGCAGCTAAACGGCGAAGCTGAAATTGCCGATGAAGCGACCTCGGCGATGAAGGGCATGATGGAATACAAGGGCGGGCGTCGCTAACAGCCTCGGAGGTCGCGGAGCTTGCGGAGCGAGTCCCGCGACCGCCGCTGACAATACCGTTCGACCGCGAGGCTGCTTCACGACGCCTGCCACTGCCATCCCTTCAGCGGCGACGAGCAGCCCTCAAGCCACGCCGAGCTTCTTCAGACGCGAACCGGGCGACGCGCGCACTTTGCGCGACGCGGGTTTGGCGGCAAACTGCCGCTCTTGCTTCGTGAAGGGATCTTTGCCGACGTAGGCTTCCTTCGCGGGCACGACCTTAACCTTGAACTTCACCAGATCCGGCACGCTGAACTCGCCGGGACCCTGCTCACCAAGCTCACGCTCGACAAGGCTCAAGAGCTCGGTGAAAAGTGACTGCACGTCCTTCTTCGACACGCCAGACTTGTCTGAAAGCTCGGTGATGATTTGGCCTTTAGTAAGGCGCTTGTCGGTGGCCATTGGCTCAGTGCTCCTTCGGACGCTTGCTACCACTTGCTCGCACAACCAACGCTGGTGGTGCGGACCGCGGAGGTAAACACTAGGCAGCTTGCAAAACAAGCTGGATTCTGCCGCCGAGGTGAGCGATACAGGCAAACCCATTTGGCGAGGCAGACGTTCGGAAGTTGCATCGCTGACGGGTCGCGCCCCCGCGACGGTCAATCGGTCATCGGTCTCGGTCACCCGGCCACGTTGTTGTTCACAGCCCGCGGGCTCAGCGCTTCAACGCGTTGAGCTGGGGAAATCGCGCTGTGAGCAAGCGGCGAACGCACGCGCGCACGCGCCGCACTGGGAAACTCACAGGTTATCCACAGGCAAAGTGGGCATGTGTGTCCGTATGGCGAACATGTAAACCGAGCTGCCACAAAGCAGCTCAACTGGCTATTTTCACTCAGGTATTCGCCTAAGCCGAACGTGTCATTTGCGTTTCGACCGGACTGGTCTTCGAGACCTGCTGACAGGTTTGTCCACCTTCGCTGACGGCGGCAACGCCGCCGCCATCAACAGGTGCGCGCGCGCCATCATGCGTCGTTCGGTGGGGCGCGTGGCGTGGTCGAAACCCAGCAAATGCAGCAGCCCGTGCGCAACTAACAGGCAAACCTCGCGTTCACTGCTCCAGCCAGTGGCACGCGCCTGCCGCCGCGCGGTCGGCCATGCGATCACGATGTCTCCGAGCGCGTCGATGGAGCCGGCCATCGGCATGCCCTCCCGCAACGCGAACGCGAGCACGTCCGTCGGTTTGTCGATGCCTCGGTAGGTGCGGTTGATGCGCCGCATCACTCGGTCATCGCAAACGAGCAGCGAAAGCTCCGCCGCCTCCAGCTTCAGCACGCGCAGCATCCGCAGCGCGTAGCGTTTGACCAGCGGACCGTAGTACTGAGCGCCGCTCTGTACCCCTTCGATGCGTAGCTGAACCGACACCTGCGGAGAATGCATAGCCGCGCGCCACACGGTCAAGCGCGCCTTTCCAAGCGCGCACGCGACAGGTAGTCTCTCGCACGAAATGTTTGAGAAAGTGCTCATCGCTAATCGAGGCGCCGTCGCCATTCGCATCGCGCGCACCTGCGAACGGCTGGGTATCGGCAGCGTCGCGATCTACAGCGAGGCAGAGGAAGACAGCCTGCACAAACAGAGCTGCGACGAAGCCGTGAATGTCGGTCCCGCGCCGATTCAGGAGTCTTACCTGAATCAGAGCGCGATCATCGAGGCCGCCAAGCGCACAGGCGCACAGGCCATCCACCCTGGCTACGGATTGTTGAGTGAAAGCCCGGCCTTTGCACGCGCGGTCGAAGCGGCAGGCCTGGCATTCATCGGACCGAGCGCCGAAGCGCTCGAGCTGTTCGGCGATAAGGTCCGCAGCAAAGCCCTGGCGCTGCAGGCTGGCGTGCGCGTCACACCGGGCAGCGACGAAGTGCTGTCTGATCTCGCGCAAGCGGCTTTCGAAGCAGAGCGCGTGGGTTATCCGGCGCTCGTCAAAGCAGCTGGTGGCGGCGGGGGCATCGGCATGCAGCTCGTGCTCGAGCCGGATGGCTTGGCGGGTGCGCTGGCCACATGCGGAGATCGCGCGCGCGCAGCGTTCGGCGACGATCGCTTGTACATCGAGCGCTACATCGAGCAGCCTCGCCACGTCGAAGTGCAGGTGATCGGCGATCGGCACGGACAGCTGGTGGCGCTGGGCGAGCGCGAGTGCAGCATCCAGCGGCATCACCAGAAGCTGATCGAAGAGTCCCCTGCCCCACTCTTGCAGTTCTCGCGCAACTGCGAGGATCGGCGCTCCGGCCTGTTCGAAGCCGCTGTGCGGATCGCGCAAGAAGCAGGCTTTTACGGCGTTGGCACTGCCGAGTTCATCGTCGACGCCGAGGGCCGCGCCTACTTCATGGAGTGGAATCCGCGCTTGCAGGTCGAGCACGCGGTCACGGAGATGTGCACCGGGCTCGATTTGGTCGAGCTGCAGCTACGCATCGCATCCGGAGAAGCGCTGCCGAACTCGGTGCTGCGGGCAGAGCCGCGCGGCCACGCGATCGAAGCGCGCATCTACGCCGAGGACTCCGCAAAAGACTTCGCGCCGCGTCCGGGGGAGGTCAAGACACTGCGTTGGCCTACGCTCGCGCCCGGCTCGCTGCGGATCGAGTCGGCGATCGTCGTTGGCTCGAAGGTCACCGGCCACTACGACATGTTGGTCGCGAAGGTCATCACATTCGGGGCAACCCGACATCAGGCAATCCTGACGCTCGATCGCGTATTGGCTGAAACCGAGATCGAGCCGCTCGTGACCAACCTCGACTTCCTGCGAAAGGTGCTCGCAAACGAGGCGTTTCGCGCTGGCCAATACGACACAGACTTCGTTCAGCGACTCTTGGAAGAGCCAACAGAACCAGTCAGCGAAGCTGGTCGCGAGTCCAACGCCCAGGTGTAACTGAGCGCTGAACGGGCCGCGACACAAACGTCAGACTCTCTTCTACCCACACGCGAGCGTCGATCGACCTGCGTACAGCGCGTACTCGCCCAGCTGCTCTTCGATGCGAAGCAGCTGGTTGTACTTGGCGACGCGCTCCGAACGCGAAGCAGAACCGGTCTTGATCTGACCGGCGCCGGTTGCGACCGATAGATCCGCGATGAATGTGTCCTCGGTCTCACCGCTGCGGTGCGACACGATGTTGGCGTAGTCACTCAGCTCTGCGAGCTCCATCGCCTCCAACGTTTCCGTCACGGTCCCGATCTGGTTGACCTTGATCAAAATCGCGTTCGCGATCTCGCGATCGATGCCCTGCTGCAGACGGCGCGTGTTCGTCACAAACAGATCGTCACCGACGAGCTGCACGCGATCGCCCAAAACTTCCGTCAGCTTCTTCCAGCCTTCCCAGTCGTCTTCGGCGCAACCGTCCTCGATCGAGACGATCGGGTACTTGTCCGCGAGCTTGCGATAGATGTCGATCAAGCCCTCGACCTCGACCTCGCGCTTGTCGAACAGGTAACGACGCGTTGTCTTATCGTAGAACTCGCTCGACGCCGCATCGAGCGCGACAGCAATGTCCTGCCCCGGTCGATAGCCCGCTTGCTCGATCGCTTGCACCACGAGTTGGATCGCTTGCTCGTTCGACTCGAGACGTGGGGCAAATCCGCCTTCGTCTCCAACCGATGTCGCGAGGTTTTGTTTTTTCAGGAGCGCTTTCAGCGCATGGAACGTTTCGACACCAGCACGCAGTGCTTCCGAGAACTGAGCCATGCCGACTGGCACGATCATGAACTCTTGAACTTCGAGCCCGTTGTCCGCGTGCTTGCCACCGTTCAAGACATTCATCAGCGGCGCGGGCAACATGCGGGCGCGTGCACCACCCAGGTAGCGCCACAGCGGAAGCCCTAGCGCGTTGGCTGCCGCGCGCGACACCGCCATCGACACGCCCAGGATCGCGTTGGCGCCGAGCTTGGTTTTGTTCTCGCTGCCGTCCAGGTCGATCATCAGCCGGTCGATTTCGGCTTGGCCGAGCGCGTCGCGGCCGACCAGCTCGGGTCCGATCACGTCGACTACGTTGCGAACCGCGCGGCGAACACCCTTCCCGAGGTAGCGACGCTCTTCCCCGTCACGGGTCTCATGGGCCTCGTGCTCACCAGTCGACGCCCCAGAGGGCACGGCTGCCGCGCCCACCGCACCGTCTGTTAGCTCCACCTCGACTTCAACGGTGGGGTTGCCCCGGGAATCGAGCACTTCGCGCGCGTGTACGTCGCTGATTGTCGTCATCCCACACTCCTCATGCCCCTCTGGCCGATTCGTCGGAGGTACCCGCGACCCGCCGAAAACTCAAGAAAGCGCCGAGACTTAGTGCTGCTCGCGCCGCGTTTTTCGGGGCTCTCGGCTCGGGCACTCGGCACCGAGGCCTGCATGCGCCGACCCAGCGAAGTGCCTGCGAGTCTTGGACATTTCCAGGCAGATGAGGCGCAGGATTACAGAGCACCTGTCACCACCCCGCGACATGGATGTCGCATTCGGTCAGCTGGATCGCTTTGTGCAGTTATCGCACGCACATTGCATTAGAAGTGATTTCAACGACTTAGATGTAACGTGGGAAAGTGGCCAGGGACTTGCATTGAGTGAGATCATCTTAGAATGACGTGGACCTGGGTCGCCCGTGAGAGCGGCGCGCCTCAGGCTTTGTCTACCTTATCGATTTGACTTGATTTTGTATCGGTAGCGCCTACAAGGCCGAGAAGATTCAGTAAAACACGGGAACACTTTAGATTCCCGACATAGATGGTCCCGCGGGATGGACGGGGCCAACTCGGAGGAAACGATGAAGCTTGGAATGTTGAAGAACTCGATTTTCGCTCTCGGCGCTTGCGTGGCGTTGAGCGGTTTCGCTGCTTGCGGCGATGACACCGAAGAGACCCCAGCGGGTGACAGCGGTGTGGCCGGCGAAGGCGGCAAGGGCGGCGCAGGCGGCAAGGGCGGCGCAGGCGGCAAGGGCGGCGCGGGCGGCGCGACGACCGGCGGCAAGGGCGGCGCAGGCGGTAAGGGCGGCGCAGGCGGCAAGGGCGGCGCGGGCGGCAGCGGCGGCACGGGCGGCACGTCCATTGACGAAGACGCTGGCGCTGAAGACGCTGGTGCGTGAAGCACTCGTCTGACGCCTAGTCAGAAGAGATAACAAGAGGCGGATGGCGAAAGCCACCCGCCTTTTTGTTTCCGTCAGCGGAACGAGCGGCCGCGGGTCACTTCTGCGGGCCGAAGAGCGCACCGCCTACGCAGCTTGGAGGCACAGGCTTTTGAAAGAGCTTGTGAGCTGTGGGTGCGATGTCCGCGATGTGCGGATCAGCTTTGTCGAGCGGGCGATTGGAGAGAATAACGCCCGGCGTTTCCGCGAAGTCTGAAGCCGCGTGGTCGCCGCTCCACTTCTTGTCGTTGTCCGCGAATAGACCCGACGGCACGCCGCCGAGAACCGTCTCCCAGCTCGTCCGATAGTTCTCCGCGAAGCCGATCTGCAAGTCGGGCGCGTCCTGCGCGTGCTGCCCCTTGAACGATTCGCTCGCGTACACGCGGCTCACGACCTGCGCGTCGCCTCGCTGCTTGTCGCGCAACGCCAAGAGTCCCGCGCGGATCTGCTCCGCCAGCGCAACGACCTCCGCCGGCTTCACGATCCCATCGCGCTCGCGGCCCTGCACGTTGAAATAGATCTGTCCCGTGCCAGCGGCGTACGCCTTGGTTTTACTCCAATCGACGTCCATCAAGAACTCGCGCGAGCCGCTGGCCGCGCCGTTGTACAGGTGAAGCAAGCCCTGCGAGCGCAGCCACTGGTTCACGTGCAAACCGCGCCGATAGCTATGAAACCCGTGGTCGGAGAGCACAAGCAGTGTGTCCTCCGGCTTGAGCTTACGCAGCACGTTCGCGACGACCTGGTCCATGCGCTGGTACTCTTTGAGAATCACGTCGCCGTAGCGCTGCGCGAGCTCCGCGTCGTAGCGCGGATGTTCTTTGTCGATCAGTCGGTAGAACATGTGCGCCACGCGATCGGTCGCCGTAGACACCCAGATCAACAGGTCGTAGTCGTCGGCGGCGAGCTGCTTATCCAGCATCGCGGTCCGGTCGCGCTCGATCGTCTCGAGATCAGCGAGAAAAGCCTCCTCGTCGATCAGCTCTGCATTCAGCGCGCTCGTGTCGTGATCCCAACCGACGGTCTTGTACAGATGACCGAGCTGCTCCACGAGCTGCTTCGAAAACGCATTGGGATGCGAGATCGGCGAGTACGGCTCGCGCGGATCGAAGCTGACCGGCGACACAAACAAGCGCGTACGCTTGCCGATCTCGAGCGGAAGCAGCCGCACGATGCCGCGCACGCGAATCGCTCCATGTGCGAACTCCAGCGGAATGAAGTCGCTGAAAGTCTGCAGCGGCAGCACGTGCGTCTCGCCGCCCAGGCGCACGCTCATCTGGTTTTTACCTTTGGCGCGCACCTCTACGGGCAGCGACATGCGCTCTCCTTTGCCGCCCGGAATCGTCGGACCTTCGAGCTCGAAGCGCCCTACTCCTCGGCGGATCTTCACGAGCGCGCCACCACCAGGCGGATGCGCTTGCTGCTGGGCTGTGACGTCCGTGCCGGCATAAGTAAACGTGCTGTTCGTCTCGCGTAGATCCGGCACGCCGAGCCCACTCAACATGCGACCCGTACGCATCGGATCGGGCGGGAACGAGTAAGGAACGTTGAGCGCGACCACACGTACGCCGGAGTTCGCGAGCGACTGCCAAAACGGCGTGCCCGCCCGCAGGTTGCGCGCGACTGGAGGTCCCGATGGCTGCGGCTCGAACGAGGTCGTGCCCACCATCAAGTGCACGGGCATGCCTTGATCGCTCGGGTTTTGCGTGCGCGCGATGAAGTCGAAGATGCCGTGATCACCAGGCAGCGTTCCAGTCGCAAACGTTGTCCAAGCCACAGGCGACTGCGGCGGATTGGTCGACGCGAGCTTGTGATAGCCGCGCCCGTTGTGTGCATCCATGAGCTGCTTGATCGCCGGCAGCTTACCCTCGCGCGCCCAGCTCGACAGCCAGCGCGGCTCCACGCCATCGAAGCCGAGGATCACCACCCGCCCCTTGGGGATCTCCAGCGGTTTCGGCGCTGAATTCTCCGCGCTTTTCGGCTCTGACTCTGACTCCGACGCCGGGCCCGAACAGGCAAAGGGGCACAGCCATAGCCATGCGGTCGCGGTGATGCGCGCGATTGGATGAATGCAACGGTTGATCAAAACTCGATCTCGAGCGGTAGAAGCGCAAGCGGCTGTGCCGCTCCCAGCTGCAGGACAGTCAAAGCGTGTGCAAGCGTCGAGCGCAGCGCGTGAGGCAACGGCAGCGTGCTCGAAGCTTCTGCGTCCGCACCCTCAGCGAACACCGATGTGGAGGGCAGCTCGCCAAACACGTACTCGAACAAACCCTCGGGACGCTTCGGTAACACTACGATCTCGGCGTTCTCGCTCACACGTCCCAGCTCGCGCGCACGCATCAACGCCGAGGCGAAGCCACCGAGATGATCTACGAGCCCTACCCCGAGCGCAGAGTCGCCTGAAAATACGCGGCCGCGACCGAGCGCGTCGATCTCTTCGACTGTCTTGCCGCGGCCCGTCGCGACGCGGCGCAAAAACAGCCGATAATACGTCCGCAAACGATCCGAAAGTGCGCTGCGCTCGTCGTCGCTGAACGGCCGAAACAACGATTCGCCGCCGGCGCGCTTGCTGAAGCTCAGCTGCTCCACACCGATGCCGAGCTTCTCCGCGAGCGCAGAGGCGTCCACCTTGCCGAAGAAGATGCCGATCGAGCCGGTCACAGTCGCAGGATCTGCCCAGATCTCATCGCCTGCCGACGCGACGTAGTAGCCGCCACTGGCTGCAACCGCACCCATCGACACGACCACCGGCTTGACCGCACGCGCGCGCCGCAGCGCTCGCCAGATCTGATCCGAAGCCACCACCGTGCCACCAGGCGAGTCGACGCGTAGCACGATCGCCCGCACCAAAGGATCGGTGCGCATCGCGTCGATCGCGCGCACGGCAGTGCGACCACCAGTCATGTGAATGCCGAGCAGCGGAACGTCCACGCTCTCGCCATCGACGATGCTGCCGTCGATCACGACAACACCGATGCTCGGACCGGCAAACCAGTCTTGCCGTCCACGCGGACCCACCCGCGTCACCACGTTGCGTCCGTCGAACGCAGCATCGTTGCTGTGGCGCAACACGACCTCGTCAGCGGTACGCGACACGAGCTTGTCCGCGATCGCCTGGTGCGCGAGGTGCGGACCGTTGGCCATCACATCCGAGATGCGCTCAGGCGTGACGTGCAGATCGCCCGCAAGATCGTGGCGCACGCGGTTGTGAACGTCCGAAAACAGCGCGTGCAGCTGCTCGCGTGCATCGTCGCTCATCTTGCGCTGCGTGAATTGTTCGGGCGCGCTCTTGTAGTCACCGATACGTACGAAGTCGGCCCGCAGCCCTAAGCTGCGGATGGTGTCACCGAACAAGAGCGCTTCAGCGGATCCGCCCAGCAAGCGGATGCTGCCAGCAGGATCCATGAGCACGGAATCGGCCCCTGCACAGGCGTAAAACTGGGAGCCGCTGGCGTCTTCGAGGTGGCAGACCACGCGCTTTCCCTCGGCTTTCAGCGACGCGATCAAGAGCCGCAGCTCCTGAGCGTACGCGCTCGGCAGGCTCGCACCGCGCGGGCGCAAGAGCACGCCGGCTACACGATCATCGCGCAATGCCGCTTCCAGCGTCATGAGCACGCGCAGCATGCCGCGCTCATCGACCGATCCGATCTCGACGTCGAGGACACTCGCGCGCGGCGCGACACCGGGCCGCGGACGCCCCTCGAGGCGCACAACCCCGTAGCCACCGGGGGAGTCGTCGAAGCCATCGCCCACGGCGACACCGCCGCCTACGCTCAAGCCTTCGAAGCTCGCACCGAGCTCAGCGAGCACACGGTAGATCTCGTCTGTCTTGCCGATGCGCTCGAGCTCGACGACCGAAGCCGCGTAGCCGAAGCCCGGGATCTGGACGCTCAAGCCGACGCGTCCACCTACGCGCCGACGCCCGCCCACACCCACGGTGAAGTCGAGCACGAGATCGCGGTTGCCAAATGGGCGCAGCTGAAAGCCACCCAAGAGCGACGCATGCAGATCGAGATCGCGCGTGCCGAGGCCACTGCGCGAAGCGAGCAAGTCGCGCCCGACCAGCGATAGGCCGAGCCAATCCGCAGCGTGCCAAGCCACACCTGCGTCGACTGTCGACAGGCCATCGATCACCGGGTCGCCCGCGGAAAAGCTGCGGCCTGACACGCCCAATGAGAGCCGCTTGGTCGGCGCAAACGCGAAGCCGAGACCCAGCACTGCGCGGTCGCGCGGAGTGTCCGAGCTGCGCGCAGCGAGCTCTCCCGGGCGGATGCTCTGCACGGTTGCACCCGCAGAAAAGCCGAACAAAAGTGGGCTTGCGAACGACGCGGCGTCACCGCGCCCTAAATGCCCTGCGCGCTCATCGACGCGCGCGTGCACGTAGGTAAAGCCCGCTGCGGGCATAAAGCCCAGGAGCGCCGGATTGACGTCGATGGCCGCTGCATCGTCCTGCAGCACGAGCGTCGAAGCCGGCGTCGCAACGGGATCGGTAATGCGATGCAGCTGCGCCTGTGCCGCCTGATGCCATGCAAAGGTCGCGACCAGCCACGTGGTGCTGATAAGAACAGCGATGCGAAGTCTCATAGGAATCCGCATCATGCCGCAGGTTCGCTGATTTTTCCTACGGCGACGCGCCCTTATGCTTGGCGTGGTCCGCCAGGCGGGCTACCGTGGACCACGTGCCGAGTTACGAAGAGCGGGGCACCTTTCACATCAAGGGCCAGCTGATGCTCTTGTGCGTGAGCCTGTGTACGACTTCGCTACCGCTCGCAGCACAAAGCAGCGACGACGCGGCTGAGAAGGCTGGCGCGCACTCTCGCGATCGCACCATCCGTAATCAGACCTCGTTCGAGCTCGAATCGGACAACGCCGATCCGCCTCAGGCTGCGGTCGATCACTACATGCTTGGGCGCCGTCAATATCTGGCTGGGCGCTACCGCGAAGCGCTGGTCGAGCTGAAGATGGCGCTCGAGCTCGACAGGAACGCCCCGGATCTGCTCTACAACGTGGCCCGCGTGTACGAAAACCTCGGCGAGCTCGACGAGGCCATCGCGTACTACCAGCGTTATCTGGCGCTGATGCCGCTCGAACAGATCGAAGAGCGCGATCGCACCGAGAAGACCATCCGACGTCTGCAAGGCGCCAAGCACGAGATCGCGACCACCGAACCGCGCTCGGATGTCCATGACGCGCCTGCCGAACCGCACGCCGGTCGTGCGGATCTCGCGTTCTGGATCACCGGTGGCGCTGGCCTCGCCATGCTCGCGGGTGGCGCCACCTGCGGAATCCTCGCGATTCGCAAATACGACGCAGTGGGTGAGTTCGTCGTGGGGACGAACGGCACGCTGGACCAACGCAAGTCCATCAGCGACGACGCCAATCGTTTCGCGCTGCTCGCCGACGGCTTGTTCATTGCGAGCGGGCTCGCGCTCACGTCTGCCGCGCTCCTGTTTCTGTTGCGCGACGCTGAGGAGACAAGACCGCGAGCAGGTGCTTGGCGTTTTGGCCTCAACGTCGGCCAGCGCCAAGCTCAGTTTTCCCTAAGTGGACAATTTTGAGCGCCGCTGGCAGCGGCAAACCAGCACCGGCACGACGGCACACTGCCACAAAGGCCGGCTCGAAGCCGCGCACCTAGCGAGGAACGCGCGGCCCGCGGCACGCGTGACATCAATCAGGGCAAGCTGGCGGAAGGAAATGCCTAATCGGATTTCAACGCCCCGGGCCCAGCCTGATATAAGCGTGCTATAGTGTGCGGCCGATACGAGAGCCGGACCGCTCACGTATCGGGGCCCATCACGCGATTCGCGATCGCAAGATCGTTTTGCCAGGGACATGAGTCACGCGGAATGAGTACGGCGACCCCCCTGATCGGTTCGACCATCGCTGGGCGCTATCGCATCGAAGCCCGAGTCGGCTCCGGCGCGATGGGAGCGGTCTACCGTGCTGAGCAAGCTGGGTTAGGTCGACGCGTCGCGCTCAAGATTGTGAATCGCGATCGCCAAGTCGACGGTGACACGCTCGCCCGCTTTCGACGCGAAGCAAGCGCGCTGAGCGCGTTGCACCACCCGAACACGGTGCGCGTGTTCGATTTCGGCAGCACGACCAACGGACTGCTCTTCCTCGCGATGGAGCTGTTGGAGGGCGAGCCGCTCACCGATCGCTTGCTGCGCGATGGCCCGCTTCCGTTGCCGGTCGCGCTCGCGATCACCCAGCAGGTGTTGCGCTCGGTCGGCGAAGCGCACGCGCGCGGCATCGTGCATCGCGATCTCAAGCCCGACAACATCTTCCTCGCGCGCGTGACGGGCGAGCACCAACCGATCGTCAAAGTGCTCGACTTCGGGATCGCAAAAGCGGTCGCGGGTGATCGCAAGATCGATCAGTTCGAGACGCTCGACGGCACCGTGTTCGGCACGCCTCGCTACATGTCCCCAGAGCAAGCCGGCGGTCGTGCGCTCGATGCTAGCTCCGATCTATATTCGGTCGGGATCATGCTCTATGAGCTGATCGCTGGCCATCCACCGTTCGTCGACAGCGATGCTGTGGTCGTCATGGCGCGGCACATCCGCGACAAGCCTGAGCTGCTCAGCCGTGCTGCGCCGCTCAGGAAGATCCCGGCAAGCTTGGATGCAGTGCTCAGCCGCGCGCTCGCGAAACAAGCCGAAGAGCGCTACCAAACGGCCGAGGAGTTCGAACGCGCGCTGGATGAATGCGCGCGCGAGGTGCTGCAGGTCACGCCGCGGCGCACCCCGACCTGGCTCCACCCCAAGGGCGTCGCGGCGGCAGCGTTCGCGGCATTTGTCGCGATGTTGGGCGTGTATCTGCTGAGCGAGAAGAACACGATCGACGACGCTCGTGCGCTCACTGTCGCGCCGGCCTTTGCCAAGGCTGATCCTACGCTGCCGATCGCGCCAGAAGCGCTGCGCCAACCGGAGACTGCGCAGGTCGTACCCCGAATCGCCGACGACAGCGCGCAGCCCAGCGAACGTAGCGTGGTGTCGCTGCGCACCGCGCCGCCAGCAGCTGCAGTGCTGCAAGATGGCTCGGAGCTCGGCGTTACGCCGCTCGATCTCAGCATGAGCAGAGGCAGCACCCTCACTCTGCTGCTGAAGAAGAAGGGTTTCGCTGAAGAAACCCTAGAGCTACGCGCCGAAGATGGGTCGCGCGTCGTCAACCTGCGCCGCCTACGTGATCATGAGCGGCGCGAGCGCAGATCGGGCATGGCTTCACGCCGTGCGCGTTTTGACCGTGTCGACCGCGCCGACCGTCCCGACAAAGAGCGCGAACGCACGCGCGGCACCGGCACGGATCTGCCAACCAGCGAACCTCCACAAGCGCCGAGCCCGGAAAAAAGCTCGCCGTACGAGCGATTTTGACCTCCCCTGCCTCCCCCACTCCTGCTGTAGACGACCAAGGAATCCCCGAACGCAGCTTGCGCCACTTGGAGTGGCCGCGGCTCGAGGCGGCTTGGCAAGCCCGCTGCAAGGGCCGCGGACCGCGTGCGCTCGGCATCTTGTTTGCCGAGACGCCCGAGCTGACCGACAGCACGCTCGCGCAGACGCGTGAAGCGCTGCAGCTGCTCCTCGCGGGACACCCGCTGCCGATCGGCGATCTGCGAGACGTCACGGGCTCGCTCGATCGACTGGAGCGTGGCGGCACGTTAGATGCGCCCGCGCTCGCCGACATACGGCTGATCTTGCAGCAGGCGCGCGAGCTGCGCCGCTTCATGGGCACGCGTCGCGATAGCTTGCCAGCGTTGTGGAAGCACGCTGCGTTCGATCCGTCGCTCGATGCGCTGGAAGATCAGCTTGCGCGCGTGGTCGAGCTCGACGGCACGCTGCGCGACGACGCGAGTGCCGAGCTCAAGCGGCTGCGCAACGAGATCAACGCACTGCGCGACCGCATCATCGGCAGGCTGCAGGACGTGATCGACAAGCACGCCGATCTGCTCTCCGACACTTACTACACGTTACGCGACGGTCGTTATGTCTTGCCGGTGCGGCGCGACGCGCACGATCGCTTGCCTGGCATCGTGCACGGCGAGAGCAGCAGCGGCGCGAGCATCTTCGTCGAGCCGCGCGGCGTGATCGAGCACGGCAACCGGCTCAAGATGGCCGAAGCCGAGCGCGCCCGCGAGGAGCTGCGCATCCTCGGCGCGGCGTCGGAGCTGGTGCTCGATAGCGCACCGCAGCTGAGAGCGGCGGAGCGCAGCCTGCACATCCTGGATGTGCGTCATGCGGCGGCGCTGCTCGGGCAGGCGTACGGCGGGCATGTTCCGCAGCTCAGCGCCGACGCGACGATCTCGCTCCAGAGCGCGCGGCACCCCACGCTCGTGCTCGACGGTGCGGCGGTGGTGCCCAATGACATGTCGGTCGAAAGCGGCCACGGGCTCGTGATCTCGGGGCCGAATGCGGGCGGCAAGACGGTCGTGCTCAAGACGCTCGGTCTGTCGGCGCTGATGCTGCGCGCAGGGTTGCCGCTGCCAGCTGCAGAGGGTAGCCGCATCGGCTTCTTCGACGCTGTGCTCACGGAGATGGGTGACGAGCAGTCGACGGCCACGAACTTGTCGACGTTCTCGGCGCACGTAAGCCACGTCGCCCAGATGCTCGCGCGCACTAGCGCGCGCTCGCTGGTGTTGCTCGATGAGCTCGCCACTGGCACGGATCCGGGTGAAGGCGCCGCGCTCGCGTGTGCGCTGCTCGATGGGTTTTGTGTGCGCGGCGCTGCCGTCGCGGTGACCACGCACTACGAGGCGCTCAAGGCCTACGCGGAAAGTGATCCGCGGCTTCGGAGTGCGTCGGTGGGCTTGGACGCGGAGCGCCTGACACCAACCTTTGTGCTCCTGCTCGATGTGCCCGGTGCTTCCAGCGCGCTCCATGTGGCGCGGCGCTTCGGCTTGCCGGCCGAGGTGATCGAGCACGCCGAGCGGCTCTTGCCGGATCAGGCCAAGCAGTTCGAGCAGCTGGCACGTACGCTCAGCGAAGCGGTCAACCGCGCACGTGAGCAGAGTGAAGCAGCCTCTGCCGAGCTGCGCACAGCGGAAGCGAAGCGGCGTCAGTACGAGACGCTGCTCGAGCAGGCGCGTGAGCAAGGCAAGCGCCGGTTGGCTCGGGAGTCCGAAGAGCTGCTCGCGGAGCTGCGGCAAGCGCGCAGCGAGCTCGATCAGGCGCGCTCGGATTTGCGTAAAAACGAGCGTTCCAATGAACAGCTCGCTGCTGTGAAAGCGCGCCTCAACGAGGCGGCAGCGAAGATCGCACCGGGCTCGGAAGTTGCGAATGCGCTGCAGAAGCAAGAGCCGGACGACAGCAACCCGCTGGCAGCGAAGCTCGAGGTCGGTGCCAAGGTCTATGTGCCTCGCTTGCGCGCTGAGGGCGTCGTCGTCGAGGCTGCGCAGAAAGCCAAGCTGCTCGTGGCTGTGGGCGCGATGAAGTTGTGGATCGATCGCAAGGATCTGCGCGCGCCAACGCCTGGGACAGCGGAGGCGCCACAAGTCACGCGCGTGCACGTGAACACTGACGACCATGTGATGCGTTCGACTGACAACACGGTCGATCTGCGCGGGCTGCGTGCGGACGACGCGCTCGCGATGCTGGATAGTTTCATTGATCGGCTGTACAGCGGGCCGCATCGCGTGGGCTTCGTGCTGCACGGTCACGGCACCGGAGCGCTCCGCGCCGCCGTACGCGACCACCTACGCGAGATCCAATACGTGCGCGAGAGCCGCCCAGCCGATGAAGCCGACGGCGGCGACGCCCTCACCGTCTTCTTCCTGCAGTAAGCTCTCGCCAACGCCGCGCGCTAAGAATTAGAACCGCCAGGTTAGAGAGCGCCAGGAACGCCAGGAGAACGAGAAGAACCGGGGTTTGAAACCCGTGTTTCTTAGTCTCTTGGCGTCTCTGGCGGTTAAACTCGTGTTCTCTTTCAGCGCTTGGTGCGAGCGGCCCGAGTCGAAAGACTGATCGCACAGCTCTCAGCGAAAGATCGAAGGGACCTTTAGATCAGAGGGCGCGTGAGGAACTTGTGCGGGCTTGACTGGAGTCGGCGTAGGCGTGCTCGCGGTTTCAGCCGAAGCTTTGTTGCGCCCGTTCGATAGGCGCAGCTCGACCTCAGACTCTTCGCTGAACGTGAACGTCTTCTGCACGCTGGTGTTCCGAGCTTCGGCCCGCAGCGTCACAGCGCGATCCCTTGGCACCACCAACGCGCACGGCGTCGGCTCGCAGCGCGCGTCGCTGCCGAGCGCGCCCACGCTCGCACCGCGCGGCACGGTCTTCACCAGGATCTCCACCGAAGCCTCGACCCCGGGCTCACCTCGCGTCATCCACGCATTGCGCGACGACTCGCCGTTTGGTCCCAAGCCCACACGCGAACGACCCGAGCCGCGCGTATAAGTCGACGGCGCATCGCCAGGCAGCGGGTCCGCGTCAGCGCCGGGCGGCAGCACGGGACGGGCACTCAAACCGGTCTCGGGCGCGCCGATCAACGAGGGCCCAGTGCCTGCGACCTCGTCAGCCGTCGGCAGCTCAGAAGGCGCAGATGTGGCGGCTTGCGTCGACTCCTCGGCTGCGGCGTTCGGCCCGACTGCGGGCGCCTCGCTGTGCACCGATGGCAAGCTCCCGAGAGAAGCGTGCGAGCGCTGCAAGATCAACACCCCGAGCACCGCGCTCGCGAGCACAACCAGCCCCAACCCAAGCTTGGCGTTCGAGCGGAGCTCTGCTCCCGACGACAGCAACACGGCATCGCGCGCGTCGTCGATCGCCAAGTCGAGCGCACGCGCATCCGGCCTGGGCGCGAGCACAGCCGGACGCGCACGCGGAATAGTGACGGCTTCCTCGTCTGCATCGGGAGAAGATGCGCCGGCTGGAAGCGGCGGCGGCGACGGGGCACGCATGGCATGGCGCCCTTCCCGCGTCTCGCGCGACCCGACCGGAACAGGCTGCGAATCCTCGCGTCCCGTGACCGGCGCATATGCGCCGGTCGCACCGGGCCATTCGCTGACCGCGAGGATCTCACTCAGGTTGGCAGCGCCCATCTCTGGCACGCTCCGCAGATCATCTGCAAACGCGCCCATCGACTGGTGGCGCCCATCAGGGTCCTTCGCGAGCGCGCGCGCCATCACGCCTTCGAGCTCTACACTCACGTGCACGTTCTTGTTCACGCTGCGCAAGCTCGGCAGCGGCGTGTGCCCGTGGTGCGCGAGAATCTCCATGAAGTTGTCGCCGGTAAACGGCACGCGGCCCGCTACCAGCTCGAACAAGATCGCGCCCAACGCGTAGATATCGACGCGATGATCGAACGGCTTACCCAGCGCTTGCTCGGGGCTCATGTATTCGGGCGTCCCAAACAACATGCCCGTGCGTGTGAGCCGGCGCCCCGGCCGCACTTCGACGTCGTTCATCTTGGCGACGCCGAAGTCGACGATCTTGACCACGTCCTGCGCGCCGTCGCGCTCGACGAGATAGATGTTCTCGGGCTTCAGGTCGCGGTGGACGATGCCCTTCTTGTGCGTCGCGTGTAGCGCGCGTGCGATCTGATACGCGATGCGAACCGAGCGCATTGGCGGGAGCGCTCGCTCGCGCGCCAGCACATCGGCGAGATCCTCGCCGATCAACATCTCCATCACGATGTAGCTCTGACCCGACGGCGTCTCGCCGAAGTCGGATACATCGACGATGTTCGGATGCCCGATCTTCGATGCGCTCTTGGCTTCCTGACGAAAGCGCTCCACCACGTCGGCGCGACCTGTGAACGTATCGCGCAGTACTTTGATCGCGACGTGCTTCTCGATCAGCACGTGCAGCGCCTCGTACACGACGCCCATGCCACCTTCGCCGATCACGCGCAGAATGCGATAGCGATTGTCGAGCGTCGTACCGACGAGTGGATCTGCTGACGCAGCTGTGGCCCGCCCGGGCGGATCAGAGGACTCGATCGCAGCGGCGACGGGCAGATCTAGCTCTCCGTCTAGGCGAGTGCCGTCCTGCGAACAGAACTGCTCCCCTTCGGAAAACTCACGGCCACACATGCGACAGTGAAGCGCGGTCATTGGTTCTAAGCGAAGCTACAAGTCGAATTGACTATGGTCAACGAGCGTTGTCAGCGCAGCTGCGCTGAATGCCGTGACATTTAATGTGAACTGTATCCTGATCGTACCCCAACAGCCTGCGCCTGCGAATGGCCTCGCGATTGCTTGTATGAGGCCCGTTTGCTAGCGTGGCCCTCGTGTCGGCCAGCATACGTATTCTGCCGGACACGCTTGCCGACCAGATCGCCGCTGGGGAAGTCGTCGAACGTCCGGCCAGCGTCGTCAAAGAGTTGATCGAAAACTCGGTCGACGCACGCGCAAACCGGGTCACGATCGAAATCGAAGAAGGCGGCTTGCGCGTGATCCGCGTGAGCGACGACGGCATCGGGATGTCTCCCGAGGATGCCAAGTTGAGTGTCCAGCGGCACGCCACCAGCAAGCTGCGGACGCGCGACGACCTTTTCTGCATTCGCACCCTCGGTTTTCGGGGCGAAGCGCTCCCCTCTATCGCGTCGGTGTCGAGGTTTACCCTTACAAGCCGCACCCGCGACGACGACGCTGGCACGCAAGTTCGCTTGGATGGGGGCACCCCCCACGGGACCGAGCCTATCGGCTGCGCCCCAGGTACCGCGATCGAGGTTCGCGAGCTGTTCTACAACGTCCCCGCTCGGCTCAAGTTTCTTAAGTCGAAAGCCACCGAGAGCGGACACATCGCAAACGTCTGTCTGCGCGCCGCGCTCGCCTATCCAGAGCTGGCCCTGACAGTCGTCCGCGACCGGCGACCTACGCAAGAGTTTCTACCCGGTCAGGACCTCCTAGAGCGCGTCCGCTCGGCATTTCCGGGCGAGGAGCTCACGGCGTACGAAACCAGCTGCGACGGCGCCGTCCTGCGCGCCGCCTTGAGCGCTCCGGAACGCGCCCGCTCTGGTGCCGCTCACTTGCACCTGTTCGTGAACCGTCGCCCGGTGCGGGACCTTGCGCTGTCGCGCTGCATTTCCTTCGCCTACGGCAGCGTGTTGCCCCCGGGGCGCTTTCCCGTGGGCGCTGTCTACATCGAGCTCGACCCGACCGATGTCGACGTCAACGTACACCCTCAAAAGCTCGAAGTTCGCTTCGCACGCGGCCGCACGCTGCTCGACTCGATCACCCGCAGCTTGGCGCACAAGCTGGGCACGGCAGCCTTTAGCGGTCCCGCCGCTCGTAGCCGCAGCTTCTGGGATCAGCGGCTCGGCGGCACGCCTGCATCAGACAATGTGACTAATAGTTCGACTTACAGTTCGATTGGCACACTGATAGCTAACAGTCCTGCGCTGCCGTACATGCCGGCGAGCGCGAGCGAAGAGGAGGCGGACCCCTGGGGTCTGACACCTAACACCCCGACTTCCCCACCGGGCGAAGCGCGCTGGCAGACGGCCACCCATGTCGCTGACGGCGGCGCGAGCGCGCCCTCGCTCTTGGAACGCCCCGGCACGTTCGGAGGTCTGCGTTTCCTCGGCCAGTCCCGCAAAACCTTCCTGATCTGCGAGAGCGAGCAGGGCATCCAAATCATCGATCAGCACGCCGCGGACGAGCGTGTTCGGTTCGATCAGCTCCGAAAGAGCTACAACGCGCGCAGTGTGCGCGTGCAACCGCTGTTGTTCCCGGAGCGCGTCGAGTGCACCGAGCTCGAAGCGGACTTGCTAGAGCAGCACCACGATGAGCTCGCGCGCGCGGGCCTCGAGTGCAATCGGCTGGGCAACCACACCATCGCGATCGCTGCAGTACCAGTGCTCTTGGCGCGCGCCGCACCCGCGGGCTTGCTGCGCGACTTACTCAGCGAGCTGACACGCTCCGGCGAGCGCGCGTTCCAAGACGCGATCGACATGGCGCTCGCAACCATGGCGTGTCACGCGGCGATCCGCGCCGGCGATGCGCTGTCGCACGACGAGGCTGTGGCGCTGCTCAAGCAGCTCGATCAAGTGCACGATTTCCAGGGGCATTGCCCACACGGTCGCCCGATCGTGTGCACGTTGCCGTTCGTCGAGCTCGAGAATCGGCTCGGTCGCTGAGGGTCGCGGACCATGAGCGGACAGCGCATCGTCGTGATCGCGGGACCGACTGCAGTCGGCAAGACGGCCCATGCCGTTGCGCTCGCGCAGCGCTTCGATGCTGAGCTGATCGGCGCAGACAGCGTGCAAGTCTACAGAGGGTTCGACATCGGTTCCTCGAAGCCGACCGCTGCGGAGCTGCAGGGCGTGCGGCACCACTTGATCGACATGTGCGAACCCACCGAGCTGATCGATGCGGCCGAGTACGCGCGGCGCGCCGATGCGGCGATCGCGGACATCGCTGCGCGCGGCAAGCTGCCGATCGTGGTGGGCGGCACCGGCCTGTGGCTGCGCGCGTTGACACGAGGCCTGGTTGCGCTCCCGCAGGTCGACCGGCCGCTCCGCGCGCGCCTGGAAGCGGAATGGGACGCTGTCGGCGGCGCTGTCATGCACGAGCGGCTCGCGCGGGTCGATCCATTGAGCGCGACCCGCATTCATCCGAACGACAAGTTGCGTGTGGTGCGCGCGCTCGAGGTGTTCGAGCAGACCGGTGTGCCGCTGGGAGAGGCGCGGCGCGATCACGCGCTAGGCCTGCCGCGCTACCACGCGCTCAGCTACGTGCTCGATCTGCCGAGTGAAGAGCACCGAGCGCGTGTAGCCGAGCGCGTAGACGCCATGCTTGCGAGCGGCTTCGCTGAGGAAGTGCGCGGGCTGCTCGCGCGTTACGGCGGGCAGGCACGTGCTTTCGGAGCCGTCGGTTACCGGCAGATGGTCGAGCACCTCGAAGCGGGCGTGCCTCTCGAAGAGACCACCCAGCAGATCGTGCGCGCCACGCTGTTGTACGCGCGACGCCAGCGCACGTGGTGGAGCACGGATCCCAGCATGCACAAGCGCATCGGGCCGAGCGCGCTGCTCGAGGAGCCCGAGCTGAGCACGCTCGCGGACTTCTTGCGCTAGACCTTCTTCTCTTCGACGATCTCGGCGTCGCTGATCGCGTCCGCGCTGCTCTCCGGGCTGACGCGCTTGGGCGCGGGCGGCGTGACCGGCTCCGGCTTGCGGGCTTCCGGCTTGGAGATCTCGATGTCTTCGTTCTGCGCGATCCCGCGCTTGAAGCTGCGGATGGCTTTGCCCATGCCTTCCCCGAGCGCCGGCAAGCGGGACGCGCCGAACACCAAGAACAGAAGGAGCAGGATAACGATGAGCTCGGGTAATCCGATATTCGGCATGGTGACCTGGTGACCTGGTGGCCTGGGCGACTGCTTAGCGCGGGAATGGGCCCCCGAGCACTCGGAAGCTAAACCGCGGGGTGGCAAACGGCAACGTCCCGGCGATCCGTGCCTGCCTAGACTACGGAAAAGCGCAGAAATGTTGCTCGATCGGTATTTAGAGACAGCCGGCTGGTAGTGTAGCCGCATGCAGCCCATCGGAGAGCTCGATCGCCCGTGCGCGCGCGACTTGCTCGGCGTCGTGTTCGACGTCGACGACACGCTGACTCGCAACGGGCGTGTCGAAGAATCGGCCTTCCAGGCGCTGTGGCGCTTGAAGTCAGCCGGACTCCATTTGCTCGCGGTCACGGGTCGCCCGCTCGGCTTTGCGGAGATCATGGCGCGTACCTGGCCTGTCGACGCGGCGGTCGGAGAGAACGGTGCGGGTTACATCCAAGTCACGGAGCACGCTCTGAAGCTCGGCTATTACACGAGCGATATGCAGCGCGCGGAGGACGCCAAGCTGCTCGCGCACGTGCGTGCACGTGTGCTGAAGGAGGCGACCTTCGCGCAACTCGCCGACGACAACTGGGCGCGGCGCTGCGATGTCGCTTGGGATGTGGCAGAGCGCGCGCAGCTTCCGGCGGAGCAGGTCGACAGCTTGCGGGCCCTGATCGAGAGCACGGGTGCGCGATGCCTAGTCTCGAGCGTGCACGCACACGCGGTCGCTGGCAGCTACGACAAAGCCACCGGCGCCGCGCTCGCGGCACGCGCGGTGTTAGGTCGCGAGCTCGCCGCTGAGCCGCAGCGCTGGCTGTTTGTTGGCGACAGCGGCAACGATGCAGCCGCGTTCGCGTTTTTTCCGGTGAGCGCAGGCGTCTCGAACGTGCGCGCGCACCTGCACGCGCTGCCGCAGCCGCCGCGCTATGTGAGCGCAGCTGACCGCGGCCGAGGCTTCGCGGAGATCGCCGAGCATGTCTTGCGAGCACGCGCGGAGTGAGAGGTTGAGCTTGGACCCCGCGGCATCGCGCGCCCTGTGGCTCGTCCTCGTTTCAGCAGTGCTCGCGGCGCTGGCGCTGAGCGCGGCGCTGTGGCTGACCCGACCGAGCAGCGACGCGCTCACAGCCAGCGAGCGCTTGATGGGCAGCACCCCCGAGCGCGCCGCTGAGAGCTTCATCGAGGCTTTCCAGAGCGGCGCGTTCGATCGCGCTTCCCACTTCGCTACCGGTGAGCTTGCGCAGACGCTGGCAGCCCGCCCGAAGAGCCTTGCGGAACGTCTCGAGACGGGGCGCGAGTCGTTCGTAGTGCAAGAGAGCTACCGCTTGGAGGCACAGCGCTTGCGCTTGTCGGGTGTGCTGGTGCGCGAAGGCCAAGCCGAGTCGGACGGCAAAGCTGTCTCGCTCACGCTGCAAAAGCACAACGATCGATACTTGGTCGAGGAGATCACGTGGTGAAGAAGAATGCGTCTGAGCACGGGCACGCGTTGTACGCGCGGCCGCGCTACTACGACCATGCGTTTCGCGCACACAAGCGCGACATCGAGCACTACGTCGCGCTCGCGCGTCGCGCGCGTGGACCGGTGCTGGAGCTCGGTGCGGGCACAGGCCGCGTCACGCTGGCGTTGCTGCGTGCGGGCATCGAGGTCACAGCGGTCGATCGCTCCAAAGACATGCTGGCGCGTGCACGCGAGCGCGTGGCCCAGCTGCCACGCGCGGATCAGGCGCGACTGCGCTTGGTGCAGAGCGATCTGCGCTCGTTGCAGCTGAAGCAGCGCTTCCCGCTGGTGCTCGCGCCCTTCAACTTGCTCATGCACATGTACACGCGCGAAGACCTGGAACGCGCGCTTGCGTGTGTGCGGGCGCACTTGCAGCCGAGCGGCAAGCTTGCATTCGATGTGCTCATGCCCGATCTCGGCGTGCTGCGCCGCGATCCGGACCGCTACTACCGGTGTCGACCGGTGTTCGATCCAAGTGATGGCAAGCACTACGCGTACGCAGAGCGCTTCGCTTACGATCCGCAAAAGCAGCTGCAAACAGTCACGATGCAGTTCCAGCGACTCGACAAGCCTAACGAAGAGCACGAGATCGTGCTGGCGTTGCGCTTCTACTTCCCGACCGAGCTCGAAGCGCTGCTGCACTACAACGGTTTCCGCGTGCTCTCGCACCAGGGTGACTTCGCAGGCGACGCGGTCGACTCGGACAGTGAGAGCCAGGTGGTCGTGGCCGCGCTCTCCAAACGCTGAGGCACAGCATGCAAGACCGCTTGATATTCGTGATTTCGCCGCCGCGCTCAGGCTCGACGCTGCTGCAACACATGCTCGGTTCGCACTCGCAGATCCTGACCTATCCCGAGCCGCACCTGATCACGCCGCTCGCGTTTCTCGGCTTCTACGACATCGTCGACAAAGCGCCGTATGATCACATCAACGCGGCTGAAGCGATCAAGCTGTTCGTGCAAGGCTTGCCAGGCGGTGAGTCGGACTATCTCGATGCAGTACGCGCGTACACAGACACGCTCTACGGGCGCATGCTGAGCACGAGCGACAAGCGCTACTTCGTCGACAAAACTCCGGCCTACGCGCTTGTCTTGCCGTTTCTGACGCGGCTCTATCCGGACGCGCAGTACGTAGTGCTGACACGCCATCCGCTCGCGATTGCGAGCTCATACGCGAACAGCTTCTTCGATGGCGACTGGCTCGCTGCACACCAGTTCAACCCGGTCGTGAATCGCTACGTGCCAGCGATCGCTGATCTGCTGCGCGCGCCGCCGCGGCACTTGTTGCAACTCAGCTACGAGCAGCTCGTGCGCGATCCACAGACTGTGCTGACCTCGCTATGCACGTTTCTCGGCTTGGACTTTCAGCCGACCATGGTCGACTACGGCGAGCACTACACGCCTCCTCTGGGCGGTCGCGGGGATCCGATCAAAGTGCAGCAAGAAGCGCGTCCCGTCGCTACATCACTCGACAAGTGGGCGCGCGAGCTGGCGAGTGACCCCGATAAGCGTGCGCTCGCGGAGGACATCGTCGCGGGCCTCGTTCCCAGCGACGTGGCGCTCTGGGGCTTCGAGCACGACGCGCTGCTGCCCGCAGAGCTCGGTCCAGCGCACAAACCCAAAAAGCTGAAAGCGAACAGCTTCGTGCTTCAGCGGCGCATCATGCTCGCGCTCAAGAAAGACATTCGCCAGCGGCCACACGGCAAGCTCGTGGAGCGCGTGCGTTACTATTGCAACGTCTTGTTGCGTGAGTAGGTCACAGCACCAGGCCTACACAGATAGCCATCACACTGCATGGCCTGACAACGGGTTGCCATCGGACGGATGCGACCGCACACTCGCTCTCTGGTAGCCTAGCCGTTGAATACGAGCTGGTTGTGATCCAACCGAGGTGAACCATGCAACTTGCAGGAACGTCACTGAAGCCGCTCGAGTTGTGGCGAGATGATGTCTCATTGACCGACGCCCGCAATTTTGCGAGCGCAATCGCCGCAGCCGCGGTGCGCGCAGGCTCCGGCGCGCGTGTGACCTTCGCGGGTCCGCGACCGACCGATCTGCTCGTGCTCTATGAGCGAGAAAACTGCCCGTATTCACGCTTGGTGCGCGAGACGCTCAGCGAGCTCGATCTGGACGTGATGGTGAAGCCCTGCCCAGCTGGAGAGATCCAGAACAACCGTGAGCTACTCGATGCCTCGGGCAAGAGCGAGGTTCCGTTTCTGGTCGATCGCAGCCAGCGTGTGTCACTCGGCGGCAGCGAAAACATCGTGCGCTATCTGACGGCCAACTACGGCACGCACACTGCACCGGCGCGCTTGCGCCCGGGCATGCTGTCGCTGCTGTCGTCGCGCATCGCGAGCAGCTTGCGCGGCGGTGACATTCGCTACGGTCAGCCCAAGCGTCGGCCGGAGCAACCACTGGAGTTGTGGAACTACGAAGCGTCGCCGTACTGCCGCATGGTGCGTGAGCGCCTCGATCGGCTGGGCATCTCTTACCTGTGCCACAACATCGCGCGCAAGAGCTCGAAGCGCAGCTCGTTCAAGCAGCGCTTCGGACGCATGCAGTTTCCGTATCTGTTCGACCCGAACACGAACGTGGGCATGTTCGAGAGCAGCAACATCCTGCGCTACTTGAACGACACCTACCAAAGCTGCTTCGACGCTGTGCCTGCCGAAGTCAGCAGCCATCCCGCGTGAAGCGAACGCCGCTGCGCGCTGCATCCTGAAGAGCAGCGCACAGCAGCGAAAGCGTCAGCCCGCGAGCTGACGCAACACGTACGGCAAGATGCCGCCGTGCAGGTAGTACTCGACCTCTTGCTGGGTATCGAGCCGCGCCTGCACCTCGAACTTCTTGCCACCCGCGTCGACTTGCAAGCGCTTGCGCGGCGCCAACCCCCCGGAGATCCCGGTGATGCTGTATTCCTCTTCGCCGGTGAGTCCGAGCGACTCTCGCGACTGTCCGTCTAAGAAGACCAGCGGTAGCACGCCCATGCCGATCAAGTTCGAGCGGTGAATACGCTCGTAGCTCTCGCAGATCACCGCGCGCACACCGAGCAGCAACGTACCTTTCGCGGCCCAATCGCGCGAGCTGCCCGTGCCGTATTCTTTGCCGCCAATGATCACCAGCGGCACGCCTTTTTCTTTGTACTTCATCGCGGCATCGAAGATGGACATCTGCTCGCCGCCGGGCAGGTGCCGCGTCACACCACCTTGCGTGCCGGGCGCGAGCAAGTTGGTCAGACGGATGTTCGCGAACGTGCCGCGCATCATCACTTCGTGGTTGCCGCGCCGCGCACCATATTGGTTGTAGTCGCGAACCTTGACGCCGTTCTGCTCCAAGTACTTCGCCGCGGCGCTGTCTTTCGCGATGTTGCCTGCTGGCGAGATGTGATCGGTCGTGACCGAATCACCGAGCAGCGCGAGCAAGCGCGCGCCCGTGATGTCCTTCGGAGCTTCGGGCTTGCCGCGTTTGAGGCCTTCGAAGAACGGCGGCTTGCGGATGTACGTGCTCTTGTCGTCCCAAGCGAAGATCTCGCCCGTCGGGACTTTCACTGCGCGCCACTGCTCGGGACCTTCGGTCACGCTGCTGTAGCGCTCTTTGAACATCTCGCTCTTGAGCGCACGGCCGATCGTGTCTTGTACTTCTTTCTCGGTCGGCCAGATGTCGCGCAAGTACACCGGCTTGCCATCCTTGCCGTTGCCGATCGGATCTTTCTGCAGGTCGATGTCCATCGTACCCGCGAGCGCGTACGCGACGACGAGCGGCGGTGACGCGAGATAGTTCGCCTTGACCGAAGGATGCACGCGGCCTTCGAAGTTGCGGTTGCCCGAGAGCACCGAGACCGCGACCAAGTCGCTGTCCTTGATCGCCGCGGTGATCGCGTCTGGCAGCGGGCCCGAGTTGCCGATGCATGTCGTGCAGCCGTAACCGACCAGATGGAAGCCGAGCTTATTCAGCGATTCGGTGAGACCCGCGGTGTTCAAGTAATCGGTCACGACTTGCGAGCCAGGCGCGAGGCTGGTCTTCACCCACGGCTTGCGCGCGAGGCCCTTTTCCACGGCTTTCTTGGCGACCAGGCCCGCGGCGACGAGCACAGCAGGATTGCTGGTGTTGGTGCAGCTCGTGATGGCCGCGATCACGACATCGCCGTGCGTCAAATCGAAGCTCTCGTTGTCGCCTTGCACCTTAGCCACCTTGTCGGGGCTGGCCTTGCCGAGCAGCTGCGGCAGCGACTTCTGCCACTCGCCTTTCGACGACTTGAGGGCCACGCGATCTTGCGGGCGCTTCGGTCCGGCGAGCGATGCTTCGACGGTGCCGAGGTCGAGCTCGAGCGCGTCACTGAACTGCGGATCGGGCTGACCGGAGATCCGGAACAAGCTCTGTTCTTTGCTGTACGCCTCGACGAGCGCGATCTGCTCCGCGGAGCGACCCGTGAAGCGCAGGTATTCGAGCGTGATGTGATCGACGGGGAAAAAGCCCATGGTCGCGCCGTACTCGGGCGACATGTTCGCGATCGTCGCGCGATCCGGCAGCGGCAAGTGATCCAGACCGTCGCCGTAGAACTCGACGAACTTGTCGACCACGCCCTTCTTGCGAAGCATCTGCGTGACGGTGAGCACGAGATCGGTCGCGGTCACGCCTTCCTTCAGCTTGCCGGTGAACTTGAAGCCGATCACCTCGGGCAGCAGCATCGCGACTGGTTGACCGAGCATCGCGGCTTCCGCCTCGATGCCGCCGACGCCCCAGCCCAGCACGCCGAGCCCGTTGATCATCGTGGTATGCGAGTCCGTTCCGACCAGCGAATCGGGATACGCCAGCGTCTTGCCGTCGCGTTCGCCCGTGAACGTGACCTGCGCCAAGTACTCGAGGTTTACCTGGTGAACGATGCCCGTACCGGGCGGCACCACGCGGAAGCCCTTGAACGCGCCCTGCCCCCACTTCAGAAATTGATAACGCTCTTGGTTGCGCTCGAACTCGAGCTCCATGTTCTCTTGGAACGACTTCAAGAGCCCAAACGAGTCGACTTGCACCGAGTGATCGATCACCAGATCGGCAGGCTGAAGCGGATTGATCTTGTTCGGATCGCCGCCGATCGCCTTCATCGCTTCGCGCATCGCAGCGAGATCCACGACGCAAGGCACACCGGTGAAGTCCTGCAGCAGCACGCGCGCAGGCATGAACGCAATCTCTTGCGACGGCTTGGCCTTCGCATCCCAGCGCAGCGCGCCGTCGATGTCTGCCTTCGAAACCTGCTTGCCGTCCTCGTTGCGCAGCAAGTTCTCGAGCAGCACTCGGAGCGAGAACGGGAAGCGGTTAAGATCTACGCCTGCCGATTGCAGCGCAGAGAGGCGGTAGATTTCGTAGTTGCGCCCGCCTACGGCGAGCGTGCCTCTACTCTTGAAACTATCGAGATATTTGGTCATGGCACCTCCAAGTCGCGTGCATCGGTTTTTCCCAAATACACAATAACACCGCGACGACGCGCGTGCGGTGCGCGCAGGCAAGAGAGTCTGCGCGCACGTGCACGAGCGGGGCTGAGATGCCGACAGCGCCGCATGTGGCTTGGAGGTCAGCCACAGCAGCAGGCGTGCTGTTCAGCAGTTAGTCGGCAGTCACGGGATCTGCTGCAATTGCATCTGGACGTCGCTGGACCAGTGGTTCTTGAACGCCCGCACGCAGGTATCGAGATAACGCTCGTAGTCCCGATACACTTCTTCGCCCCACTTCTGCTTGATGAGCGCGGAGTGCTTCTGCAGGCCCTTCAACCATTCACCGGTGGTGCGGCCGTAGCTCTCGCGCTGTGTGCGCAATTGCAGGACCTCCCAGTACGGATTAACCGCGGCGATCAGCTCTTCGAGCCGGGGGTTGAGGCCACCCGGGAAGATCACGTCGGCGGTGAACGCGAGATCCTCGAGGTCCTTGCGCGTGCGTGGGACGCGGTTGCGAAGGATCGCTTGGAACCCAAAGTAAGCGCCGGGCTTGACCCAGCCGTGCAGCTTCTCGAAATACGTGCGGTACAGATCGACGGCTTGACCCTTGTTCGCCTGCGCGGGCGAGCACAGGTGATCGATCATCTCGATCGAGATCAGCGCGTCGTATTTCTCCGCGGGCACGTAGTCCTTGTAGTCGATGACCTTGGTCCACACGCCGGGCATTTCGCGCGCGACGATCTCGTTGTGCTGCTCGGTCGAGAGCGTGATGCCGTGCACGCGCTTCACGCCTTGCGACACGAGGTACTCGATGTTCGCGCCCCAGCCGCAGCCGATGTCGAGCACCAGCGAGTCCTGCGAGACTTGTGCGTAGTCATGCAGGATCTTGCATTTGTTGATCTGCGCCTCCTCCAGGGTCTCGTTACCGGTGAGGTAACTGGCGCTCGTGTAGTGCATGCGGTCATCCAGCCAGAGCCGGAAGAACTCATTGGAGACGTCGTACGAAACTTCTATTTCGCGCTGATTCGAGGTCATGGCCCGGGCAGGATGGCAAGAATTCTGTGCCCCTTCCAGCGGAAATGCCGTGCAATCTGGACAAGCTCGCACGGAAGCGCTACACGTTCGGCCGATTCACGGTGCCGTAGCCAAGCGGTTAGGCAAAGGTTTGCAAAACCTTCACACATCGGTTCGAATCCGATCGGCACCTCTGCTCTTCTCTCCGGCCTCTCGTCGAGTCGCACGTCGTAAACTGAAGTGAATGTGATGCGACGACCTGGTCGACCTGGTAGCTGGGCCGGTCTTGCGCTTGCTCTGGGTGCTATGAGTGCTACGGGTGCCTGGGTCGGCCTGGCCGCCGGGGTGGCAACAGCAGGAGCAGATTTCGGCGCCCACTGGTTGTTCATGGCCAGCGTCGGAGATCGCGTCTGGCTGGGCCTGCGTCTGTTGTCCTTGCAGGCCGCTGCAGGTGTCGTGCTGGGAGCAGTCGCTGGTTTGAGCGTCTGGGCTACCGGCCGTGTCGCCGAAAATTGGGTGCGCGCCGAGAGCCGACGCGCATGGGTGCACGCGCTGCTGCTCGGTTTGATCGGCAGTCCAGCCGCGGTGATGCTCGCGCACTTCCTGTGGAGCGGCGGCAAGATGTCGCGCCTGCGCTTTCAACCGCTCGGGATCGTGCTGAGCGCGCTCGTCCTGAGTGCCGGGCTGATGCTCGCGATCTGGCTGAGCATGCGGTCGATTCAGCGCGCGCGGGCAGGCTCGGCGCGGCAGGTTTTCGGGCTGTGGCTGGTCATTGGATTTGCGCTCGGCAAGCTCAACCAATGGCTGTTGCCGAACCTGTACGACTACTTGCACGGAGCGCTCAGCCTCGCGAGCTACGCGTGCTACGCGCTCGCCGGGCTCGCCATCGCGCAGAGAATCTCGGGTGCGGCTCGCGCGCTCAGCTTCTCGGGCGTGCCGCTGGTGATCCTCGCGCTGGGTTGTGGCTTCGTCAGCCTGCGTACGCTGGACCAAAACCAGAATGTTCGCGTCGCGCTCTTGTCAGCGAACGTGCCGCACTCGCGCTCGCTGCTGCTCGGAGCAGCACCACTTCTGCCGCGGGTGGAGACGCGCTCGGCAGACCAGGCCACGCAGCGAGCAGCTGCGGCACGCGCGCGCCGTGCTCGAGTCGCACAGGATTCGAGCCTGCCGCAGCTACCCGACGCCCACGTGCTACTGATCACGATCGATGCGCTGCGCGCCGATCACTTGAGCAGCTACGGCTACGGGCGTCCGCTCAGTACAGAGATCGACGCACTGGCGAAAGAAGGGCAGCTGTTCGAGCGCGCCTACGCGCAGGCGCCGCACTCGAGCTATTCGCTGTGCTCGCTCTTCAGCTCCGAATATCTGCACGAGACCACCGAGCTCGGCGCACCCGCGCCTGAGCAGACCTTGCCGCGAGCGCTGGCAGAGGACGGCTACCACAGCGCGGCGTTCTACACGCAAGGCATCTTTCATACTGCAGCAGAGCGCCTCAGCAGCTACGAGCAGGATGCTTTCGGATTCGCGCTGCACGATCACCAGGATCGTCCGCCCGAGCAGATGACCGATCGCGTGCTCGAAGAGATCGACCGCACGGTTCAGCGCGGCGAGCCGAACGCGCTGTTCTGGGTGCACTACTTCAATGTCCACGAACCGTACCGGGCGACCACGTTCGGCACGAGCGACGTCGACCGGTACGACAGTGAGATCCTCGCCGCGGATGCCGCGATCGGCCGCTTGGTTCGTAGCGCGCGTGCGCGGCTGAAAAAGCCGCTGGTCGTCGTGATCACTGCGGACCATGGCGAAGAGTTCCACGAGCACGGCGGCGTGTACCACGGCTCGTCGCTCTACCAAGAGCAGGTGCACATTCCGTTGATCATGGTCGTGCCGGGCATGCCGGCGCGGCGCTATGCGCAACCCGTCGAGAGCATCGACATCGCGCCGACGTTGCTCGGGTTGGTGGGCGTCGATCGTCCGGTCAGCATGCGCGGCGCGGATCTGCGTGCATATCTCGTGAATCCGGAGCGCGATCGCGGCCCCGTGTTCAGCGCAGTGATCCACAAGAAGATGGTCGTCAGCTGGCCGCACAAGCTGATCGCTGATCTGCGCTTCGGATCCTACGAGCTCTACGATCTGAGCAAGGATCCAGGAGAGCGCCAGAACAACGCCGATCGCGATCCTGGGCGCGTGCGCGAGCTGCGCGCCGAGATCTACGCTTGGCTCGACGCGCTGTCGAGCACGCGCATCGCCGGCAACCAGAACGCACAAGCGCTGGAGTGGGGTCGGCTCGGTGATCGGCGCGCGGTCGCTCCGTTGCAGAATCTGTTGCTCGACACCGAGGCTGCCGCGACGTCGCGCAGTGAGGCTGCGCGCTTGCTCGGGAAGCTGGCAGACGACGGTGCTGCGGAGAGCTTGCTGAAAGCCACGCACACCTCGCACGACTGGGTCGCTGCCGAAGCCGCAATCGCCCTAGGCCGTATCTTCGACGAGCGCGCGCGACCTGCACTGCGCCGCTTGGTCGTATCGGAAGATCCAGGCATCCGCAGTCGCGCTGCGGTATCGCTCGCACGACTACGCGACAAGAGCGCGGTGCCTGCCCTGACGGACGCGCTGTGGCTCGCACCAAATCCTTACGAGCGCGAGGAGGCAGTGCGCTGGTTGGGTCGATTGGGCGACGCGAGCGCGCTCGATCCGTTGCTCAACCTGCTGCCCGAAACGCACACGCGTCATCTGGTGGTGCTCGCGCTCGGCGAGCTCGGCGACGCGCGAGCGTTCGAGCCGTTGGTGCAGACGCTCGGCTGGGATCACAACACCAACGTGCGCGACGGTGTCGTGCGCGCGCTTGCGACGCTGGGTGATCCGCGTGCGCTGGGCGTGCTGCTTCCATTGGTGGAAGACGACAGCGCGCTGCGCAACACCGGTGAGGCGTTGATCCGCTTGAACGCGCTAGGGCGCGGCTTGGTGGGTGGCGCTGATATCGATCGGCGTGCGGCGCAGCTGGGATCGGGGCTCGCGGCTTGTCACCAAGGGCCGCTTCGGCATGACTGGGATTTCTTGCAGCGCACGTTCTGCAAGACCTCGCAAAAGCGCGTGCAGTGGAGCGTCGAGGTCCCGCGCGCCGTGTTCGAAGCGCCTGAAGGCAACAGCCTCCTCGTGTCGCTGCGCCGCGCGGACAATCCAGCCGCGACCAGCGTCGAGCTTCATCTCGGGCAACACGTCCTGCAGCTCGAAACGGACGGCGCATGGAACGAGCAGCGCTTCACGCTGCCCGCGCACTCCCTGCCCAGAGGTCCGATCCGCGCCGAGCTAGTCATCCCAGAAGCCGGCGCGCGCATCGAGCTCGACCACTTACTCCTCGTGCCTCTGAAACACGCCGCGTCACTGGCCATCCAACAAGGCGGCTAACGCGCGAGCTCTTCGAGCGCGGGCTCGCCGCGTGGGTTCCAGCTGAGCACAAAGGCGAGGCAATCGGCGAAGCGCCGCTGCCAGACGTGCGCGCTGCGCGCTGTGTCGCGCTTGGGCACCCGCATGTACAAGAGCTCGACCGGTGCCCATGCACGCTCGGCGTGTCCGAAGCGCGAGTGATCCGCCTGTCGGGAACGTATGCAAAGCTCCAGCGACGAACCTCACCCACCTGCACACGAAACCCGCTACGCCTGAGACATCCCGCGGATAACGACGACGCGCCCCTCTTCGGCCCGGCCGAGAGCACGCAGCGCGCCTTGCTCGTCGATGAGCGCGACCGGCAACTGACCCGGCACAAACAAATCGCAGCGCGACATGTGCTCGGCCAGCACCGCTCGCCCATGCCGGACTTCGATCACACCTTGCTCATTCAAGACACAGCTCGGAAAGTCCCGCAGCGCAGCTGTCAGCGGCAGCATACGCGCGCGCAGCTCAGGCGCAGCGAGCTCAGGATCAGCCTGCAGCAAGCTCCCAGGTGCTGCCTCCGCCACGGAGAAACTGCCACTGTGCGTGCGCCGAAGCGCCGTGAGATGCCCCACCGTGCCCAGCGCGAGCGCCAGATCGCGCCCCAGCGAACGCACGTAAAAACCTTTGCTGCTGCGCACCCGCAGCTCGATCTCAGGAAGCTCCACGCGCAAAATCTCGAGCTCGTGCACGATCACATCACGCTCGGGTGCTTCCACCACATCCCCACGCCGAGCCCGCGCGTACAAGCGCTCGCCATCTACCTTGACCGCGCTGATCTCTGGAACACGTTGCCGCAGCGCACCGCGAAAGCTGCCCGCCACCGCCTCGACTCGCTCGCGCGTAAGACCAGCAGGCACAGCCTGGCTCGCGATCACCTTACCCTGCGAATCGAGCGAATCAGTCTGCTCGCCAAGACGCACCGTCGTAACGTACTCCTTGTCCGCACCCGTCAGATGCTGAAGCAGCTTCGTCCCTTCGCCGACCCCGATCACCAGCACGCCGGTCGCAAGCGGATCGAGTGTGCCCGCATGCCCTACAGCGCGCGTACGCAAGATGCGCCGCAGCCGCCCAACCACGTCATGCGACGTAGGCCCCTGCGGCTTATCGACGATCAAAACACCGTGTGTCATGCGCGCTGCTTGTGAGCGATCCGGAAAGCAAGCTTCAGAGCGCCACAAGCTCGAGCTCGCGACCGACTTCGAACAGCACCAGCTCGCGCGCTTTCGCCAGGCTCTGCGCCAGGGTGGCACCCGCTGAAGTGCGATGACCACCGCCACCGAGCGCGACAGCGACCCGTGAAACATCCGCTTTGCCCGCGCTGCGCAGCGACAGCCGAGTTAGCACACTGCCCTCGAGCGTCTCTTCCGCGCGCGCACGGCGCTCCCAGAGCATGATCGCGATCTCTACCCCGCGCAACATGCGCCCGTATTCGACCAGCCCTTCGGCCATATCATCAGATGCGCCCGCTTGATCGAGCATCGAGAGCGGCACAGTCACGATCGCAACCTTCGCATCGTACGCCGTCTGAATCGTGTTCACCGCCAGCCCGAGAAGACGCATACGCGCCATCGGCCAGTTTTCGAACACCTGCGACGCGACACGCCACGGATCGACGCCGCTCTCCAACAGATCCGCGGCGATCCGCAGCACCTGCGGATTCGTACCCGGATACCGAAACCCGCCCGTGTCCGCGACCAACGCCGTGTAGAGCGGCGCCGAAGCTGCAGCTGGTAGCGGAGTGACGCCCAGAGCGGCGGCGAGCTCGAGCACGACCAACGCCGTCGCACATGCATTCACGTCGCGCACAACCACGTCGCCGAAATCGTCGTGCGCGAGATGATGATCCAAGATCACCACCGGCCCGGTGATCCCGTGCGACGGAAAATGCCGCGGCAGAAGCGAGCGTGCCGCCGTGTCGGTCACGAACGTAGCGTCGAAGCTCCGCCCCTGCGGCAATGACGACTGCACCAGCTCCGCGCGCGGCAAAAAGCGCAGCGTTTCTGGGATCGGGTCGCGATTGTAGAGATAGACCTCTTTACCCAAAGCGCTCAGCACTTCGGCCAAACCAAGCATCGACCCCACCGCGTCAGCGTCGGGCGATACGTGGCACGTCAGCAAAAAGCGGTGCCCATCTCGGACTAGTTTCACCGCATGAGCCAAACTACTGCTCATGACTCACCTTTATCATCGCCACCGGGACTGTCGTCACGGTGTAGCTCAGCCAATATCGAGTCGACGCGGGCGGCGCGGTCCAAGCCTTCATCCCAGAAAAACTTGAGCTCGGGCATGTACTGAAGCTGAAGCCTCGGGCCCAACTCTTTTCTGAGAAATCCACTCGCGCGTTCCAATGCCTGTAGGGCGTGTTCTCGGTCCTTGGCACCTACATTTGGCCGCGTCAAGCGGAAGTAAATCCGCGCGTGACGCAGATCGTCGCTGAGCTGGATCTGTGTGAAATAAGCGTCGGCAAGCGATGGATCTCGCAGAGATCCACGCAGCACCAGCTCCATCAGCTCGGCTTGCAGCCGTCCGGCCACACGTTGCGCACGGCTCGGCTTGTTCGGGGGGCGGTCGTTGCGCTTGCCGCCTCCGCCGCCACTACGTTTGGCGCCCATCGTCATCCTCTTCGGATGAACCGAAGCTGTCGTCCCATCCCGGAAGCGGCGCGGAATGCCCTTCCGTGTGAATAATTTCCAGCGTCCTTCCGACGCAGACAGCCTCGCTCGCTCCGACCATAAACGACGTGATGCCATCCAACATCGAGTTGGCGTGGCGCGCGTTGTTGCTCACGACCGCAAAGCCGATCACCGCGTTGCGATGTGAATCGAGCGCGTCGACCTCTGCAATGGCCAGATTAAACTTCGAGCGGGTGCGGTCGACGATACGACGCACGATACTGCGTTTCCCCTTCAAAGAGTCGTTCCCGGGTAGCGAAAATGCCACACGACAGATGCCAACAACCATCGTCGCACCTCGCGCTGGCTGTGCGGCGCCAGTGAACCTGGGGCCGCACAGTCAGTACTCTCGTGGTCACAGCGAAGCTGTGACCTCCTGGAGCTCGTAGCACTCGATAATGTCGCGCTCTTTGATCTCGGTGAAGTCCAAGCCGATACCGCACTCGAAGCCGGTCGCGACATCGCGAACATCTTCCTTGATGCGGCGGAGCGAACGAATCGCACCTTCCCAGACCGGCTCAGAGTCGCGCAGCAAGCGCGCCTTGGCGCCACGAAGAATCTTGCCGTCGGTCACCATGCAACCGGCGACGACACCCTTCGGCAAGGTGAAGACCGCGCGAACTTCGGCGCGACCGAGCGCGCTCTCCTTGAAGGTCGGCTTGAGCAGACCCACCATCGCGTTCTTCACGTCATCCACAGCTTCGTAGATGATGTTGTAGGTACGGACCTCGACCTGCTCGGCCTTGGCGATCTTGGTGGCACCGCCAGATGCCCGGACATGGAAGCCCACGACGATTGCGCGCGATGCCGATGCCAGCATGACATCGCTCTCGGTGATACCGCCGGCGCCGGAGTGGACCACCACGACCTTGACCTTATCGGTCGACAGCTCGTGGAGCGCCTTGACCAACGCTTCCGCAGAGCCCTGCACATCGGCTTTGACCACGAGCTTGAGCTCTTGGAGATCGCCTTCCTGCATCTTCTGGAAGAGCGCGTCGAGGCTGCCCTTCGAGCTCAGGCCTTGAACCGGGCGACCGCCCGTCTTCCTGCGCCGCTCGGCGATCTGCTGAGCGACCTTCACATCGGTGACCACATTGAAGCGATCGCCGGAGTCGGGGACCTCGGAGAGACCGAGCACTTCGACTGGCATCGAAGGACCAGCCTTCGCCACCGGCTTGCCGCGGTCGTCGGTCATCGCGCGGATTTTGCCGAACGATGAGCCCACGACAACGAAGCTGCCTGTGCTGAGCTCGCCGTCCTGGATCAGCAGGTTGGCAACCGGGCCGCGACCCTTGTCCAAATACGCTTCGAGCACGACGCCCTCGGCGGGAACCTTCGGGTTCGCGCGCAGCTCGAGCACTTCGGACTGCAGGAGAACGCCATCCAAGAGTTGTTCGACGCCGTCGCCGGTCTGCGCCGAGACCTTGTAGATCATCGTGTCGCCGCCCCAGTCTTCCGACTGCAAGCCTTCGGTCGCGAGGTCGCGAATGATGGCGTCGGGGCGAGCATCGGGTTTGTCCATCTTGTTGATGGCAACGATGATCGGCACCTTGGCCGCCTTTGCGTGGCTGATGGCTTCCTTGGTCTGCGGCATGATGCCGTCGTCCGCGGCCACCACGAGGATCACGATATCGGTCGCATTCGCACCGCGCGATCGCATGGCGGTAAACGCCGCGTGACCTGGCGTATCGATGAAGGAGATCGTGCCCTTCTTCGTTTCGACGCGGTACGCGCCGATGTGCTGCGTGATGCCGCCGGATTCCTGCGACGCCACGTTGGTCCGACGAATGCGGTCGAGCAGCGATGTCTTACCGTGGTCGACGTGGCCCATGACCGTGACGACCGGCGGACGCGGCGTCCGCTCGGCCGCATCGTCGACGTACGTGCCACGGGCTTCCGTGACCATGTCGTCTTCGGTGACGGCGACGTTCTCGACCTCGAAGCCGAACTCGGCCGCGAGGATGTTCGCGGTGTCTGCGTCGAGCGTGGAGTTGATCATGACGCCCGTCATGCCGAGCTCCATGAGCTTCGCCAGCACGTCGGTCGCCTTGAGCGACATGCGTGCTGCGAGCACTTGCAACCCGATCTCGTCCTCGATCCGAATCACACGCTTGGCTGCGCTGGGCGTGGTGATCTCGGTCTTCAGACCCTTCTTGCCAGGCGCCATCTTGCGCCCACGACCGGGTCGGCCGCGCTGCTGCTGCTGGCGACCAGTCGGGCCGAGCGCTGAGCGCACGAGCTCACGACGACGTGGGGGCGCGCCGGCTGTACCCGGTGCACCGCCGCCCTGGAGCTGCGCGGTCTTGGCCGCGTGCTCCGCGATGATGCGCGAGCGAGCCGCCGCGGAAAGCGGAGCTGCCGAGTTGCCTACGATGCTGCCGCGCGCGACGACGCCGGGCGGAAGATCGCCCAGCCCAAGCCGCTGTTCGACCGACAAAGCTGGGCCACGCCGCGGTGAGACCTGCGGACCACCGCCTCCGCCTGCGGAGAACGACGCACCGTCGCGGTCCGGGCGCGATCCCCCCGGCTGATTCGGATGCGTAGGGCTCCGGGGATGCGCGGGCTGACTCGAGCGCACCGGCGCTCCGCCGCCCATTTGCGCCGCGGAGGCCGAGGCTTGTACCTGGCTATGCGCGGGCGCGGGGCTGTGCGCCGCTGGACGCGCGACGCGTTCAGCGCCCGCCGACGCCTGCGAGGCGGCGGCTGGAGCTTGCGCGACTGCCGGCACTGGGGGCGCAACCGCCTCGCCGTTCTCGCGCGAGTCCCGTGCCTGTGTGGGGGCCGGACGAGCGGGAGCTTCTGGACGTGGGGCCTCGCGCGTAGGCGCCACGGCTGGGCGCACGCCGGAAGCTGGCTGTTCAGCTGCAGTCGCGGCCGCGCGCTCTACTGGCGCGGGTGCCGGACGCTCAACTGGAACCGCCGCTGCAGGGCTCGCGGCTGCGGCAGGTGCTGCTGCCTGCGGCGCGGGTGCGCGTCGTGGAACATCGCGCGCGTCACGCGCGTCGCGGTTATCGTGCTTGTCGTGGTTGTCGCGGTTGTCGCGGTTGTCGCGGTTGTCGCGACTATCACGAGCCGGAGCGCGAGCCGGCACGGCCTCAGCCGATCGCTCGTGCTGAGTAGAACCAGAGCGCGCAGCCTGTCCCGGTTGCGCTGCCGTTGCGGCAGCAGCCGGTGCCACTGCGGGCTTGGCATCGAGCTCTTCGTCATCGTCGCGCTTGACCGAACGTCGTCGCACAACGGTGGGACGAATCCGTTCTTCGACGGTGTTCTGCTGTTTTTCCTTGTCCAAGGATCGCTTCACGCGTTCGATGTCGATTGGTTCTAGAGAGCTCATGTGATTTCGTACTTGGATTCCAAGCGTAGCTAGCTTGGTCATGAGCTCGCGATTGTCGAGCCCCATTTCCCGCGCTACTTCGTAAACTCGGGTCTTGATCATGCGTCCTCCGCAAGCTCGGCGGCGCAGCGGACCACATGCCGTAGCTCAGTCGCGATTCCGGCGTCCAGGACACCCACGATGGACAGCATGGCCCGGCCGAACAGCCGACCGAGTTCTTCTTTTGTACTCCAGACGAGGCAGCGCGCGCCCAGTCGCTCCGCGGCCCGGGCGAGCTCATCGCGGCTGCCCTCGGCGTCTTGTGCAATCAACAATGCGTGAACCTTCCCGGTATCGAGCGCGGTGCGAGCTGCTTCCGTACCGAGGGCCAGCTTCCGCGCGCGTTGGCCAGCCTGTAGCAGACCGGCGGCGCGCCGATCGTATTGCTCTGCGGCAGTCTTGGAAAGCTGGCGGGCAGAGACCTCGCCTCCCAGTTCCGCACTGAGGCCCAAACCTCGGCCGAGCGCGCCGCTGCGAACCGCAGCGGCGACACAGCGATACCGCGGATGCACGGACACACCGCGACCCGGCGCGCGCCGACGGATGTCTGGCGCGAGCTGCAATGATCCATCGCGCATACCGCCGGCCACGAAGCGCAATAGCTCTTCGCGGTCGTCACGCTGACGGCAGCCGACACAAGCGCGGCTGCTCTCTGTAACGGGTACGTTCATTCAGTTCTTCCTGCCCTACCTTCGTGTCGTTCGTGTCGTTCGTGTCACGCGTGTCGTTCGTGTCGTTCGTGTCGTTCGTGTCACGCGTGTCGCTCTTCACTCGCCAAGCTCACACGCCGCAGAATCAGCTGCGTGCTTCCGTCTCGGTTCCGCCGGCGGATTCCGCCGTCAATGTCTCGTCGTTCGCAAGTGGTTTCGCATCCCGTTCGGCGACTTCTGCCTGACGGGCAGATTCTTGCCGAGCATGCGCCGCACGCTGACCATCTGTCACGCGCCCTGCGTCGTGCTCGATGTAGTACAGCACGCCGTCACGAATTTGTTGTGCGCGCTTGCTGCCGAGGCCAGTGCGAATCGCCAAGCGGTCTACGTCTTCTTCGGAACCAAGGTCGCGCACGCTGCGGTAACCCGCGTGTAACAAGAGATCGGAGATGCGCGGGGTCACGCCTTGGACCAAGAGCAGCTCGTCGCGCTCGTTCAGCAGATCTTCGCCGGCGACAGCACGCTTGATTCGCGACAGGCGAACCTTGTCCATCGCGCCTTCTGCGCGATTCTTGAGTGATGCCGCCTTCGACGGACCGCCCAGACCTTCGATCGCGCCAAGCTCTTCCTCGGAAGCCTCTGCGACCTCGTCGAGGCTGCGGAAGCCCTGCTTGTACAGGGTGAGAGCAAGGTTACGGTCGAGGTTCTCGATCGAGGCCAGCGCTGTGATCGCTTGCTCCTCCATCACCTTGAACTTCGACTCACCGATGACATCCAGGCGCCAGCCCGTCAGCTGTGAAGCCAGGCGTACATTCTGGCCCCGGCGACCGATGGCCAGGGAGAGCTTGTCGTCCGGTACCACCAACTCCATCGCGCTGTTGGCTTCATCGATAATGACGCGAGCGACGTCCGCGGGAGCGATCGCGTTGCACACGAAGCGGGCTGGATCGCGATCGTACGGGACGATGTCGATCTTCTCTCCGCGCAGCTCCTGCACGACAGCCTGCACACGAGAACCCTTCATACCGACGCAGGCGCCGACAGGGTCGACGTCGGGGTCGCGGCTACTCACGGCGATCTTGGAGCGTGCACCCGGCTCGCGCGCGGCGGCGACGATGCGCACGATGCCCTCGTAGATCTCGGGCACCTCCATCTCGAACAGCTTGACCAGCAAGCCCACGTCGGTGCGCGATAGGATGATCTGCGGACCGCGCGCTTCGCGATCGATGTCGCTCAAGAACGCGACGATGCGATCGCCAGGACGGTAGGTCTCGCGCGGAGTCTGGTGCTTCTGCGGGAGAATACCCTCGGTGCGACCGAGGTCGACCACGATGTTGCTGCCACGCTCGAAGCGCCGCACCACACCCGTAATGATCTCGCCGCGGCGATCTTTGTACTCGTTGAAGATGTTCTCGCGCTCGGCATCGCGCACGCGCTGGATGATCACCTGCTTCGCCGTTTGCGCGGCGATGCGACCGAAGCCGTGGCGGGCCTGCGAGATCTGCAGCAGGTCGCCAAACTCCTTGTCCTGCTGACGCGCTTTGTCCGCGTCTTCACGCAGGTAGAAGATCTGGAAGCCCAGCTCCTCGCCGAGATCTGCCTCCAAACCGTACCGCTTCGCGTCGTCCTCGGAGATCTCGCGCTCTTCGTCCGACACGTCTTCCACCACGGTCATGTACTGGAAGAGGTCGACCTGCCCGATGGTCTCGTTGTAACGGGCTTCGAGCTCGCGATTCGGACCGAACGTGCGCTTGGCTGCGGTGAGGATCGCTTGTTCCATCGTCTCGACAAGGATCTTGGGATCGATACCTTTCTCGCGACTCACCTGGTCGATGATGTGCTGTAGAGAAAGCGTGCCCTCTTGCATGGCTACCTCTCCGCGCTTAAGGCGCGCATTCGTTTGCTTTTGGGATTCCATCATCAGAAGCGGTAGACGAGATTCGCTTTCGCGATCTCATCGAGTTGGAGTTTGATGAGCTGCCCGTCTTGTTCGAGCACGACCTGCTGACCTTCGACACCGGTCAGCTTCCCATTGAAGCGACGCTGGCCATCCACCGGCTTGAACGTCGTGATCTTCACGTCCTCGCCAGCAAAGCGCTGAAAGTCCGCCAGCGAAAACAGTGGACGATCCAAACCGGGCGAGCCCACTTCGAGCCGATAGGCCCCTTGTGGGGTGACACCCTCTTGAACGTCAAGAGCCTCGGAAAGATCGCGGCTAATGCGCTGACAATCCTCCAGAGAGATCTGCGCGCCGGACTTTGCGTCCGATCCGGGGCGCTCGATCAAAACCTTGAGCACGAAGCCGTGCTCGTTCGCGAAGCGCGCATCGACCAATGCCAACCCGTGCGTCGCGCAGATCGGCTCGACGACTTGGCGCAACTGCGCCAAGCGGCTAGAATCATTGCTTTTTTCAGACTGCGAAGCCATCGCGAGTGAGATTGGTCAATCTCCACGAAAAAAAATCCGAACCACACAAGAGGCCCGGGGACGCGGCGAACTACTGACGAACGAAGAAAAAAAAAGGCGGACCCACACGGGAAGCCCACCTAGGCACAATCCCAAAACTTCGGCGGCGTGTGTAGCACACGCGCAACGACGCAGCAATCTCCGAGCGTTGCCCGACCACTCAATCCGGCAACACGTCAACGGCCGCAATCCCCCGGATTGTCGCAGCAAATCCGACAGTACACCAGCGTTCCGGACGGAAGTTATGCCGGAGCCCGAATGCAACTGTGCCCGCACGCAGTGAAGCCCGCGGGCACGTTTGTGGGGCTGTGGAGCGCCTCAGCTCACTCGGCAGGTGCAACCAGGTCGAGAGCGGTCGTGGTCGGAATGACGGGCCGCAGAGCGGGTCCGTAGCGGCGCAGCAGCTGGGTCGCATGGGCGTGCGCCAGGGGGGTGTCCACGTCCACCCAAGCCGCCTCACCGACGTCAACGGCGCGCATCTTACCCTGTTCAGCAAGCTGACCGATGCCCTGCGAGAGCGAGCAGCCTTGCGGACCATCGACGCGCTCGAGCGCCTCGATCACCGCAGGCGTGATCCGGAACACGCCTGTGTCCAGCGCGTGGTAGTCGCTCAGCTCTTTGCTGATTCCCACGATCCGATCGCCTTGCAGGCGCACCTTGGTCGCGTCGTCGAGATCGCAGCAGTCTTCGATCTTGAAGTCGACGCCGAGCACGGCTTCATCGCTCTGCAACGGATAACTGCGAACGCGTTCGATCAGCTCGGGCGACCACAAGTGATCGCTCATCAGGAGGAACGTGGGACGATCGACGAACTCCTTCGCAGCCAACAGCGAGGTGCCGTTCGGCTTGTGGAATTCACGGTTCCAGAAGAATCGCAGATCGAGATCGAATGGCAGCGATTCGAGCGCGCTCACCAGCACGTCACCGAGATGCCCAACCACGATTCCGACCTCGTCGACGCCGGACATTTCGAGGCTGCGCAAAACACGTACGATGAGGGGCAGACCGCGCACACTCTGCAACGGCTTCGGGTAAGGTTTACCGCGCACAAGACGCTCACCGAGACCTGCCGCCAAGATAATCGCTCGACTCATATTGGATCCTTAAGTGTGCCCTCAAAGTCACAGGGTGTTGCTTGGAAGCCACAGACGTGCCGTGCATTCACGGCTTCGTTGCGGCGGCACGCGTGTGTTGCTTGCCTGACCGCCAGATGGACGCCAAACGTCATCACCACGCCAAGTTCAGGGCGCTCACGTTAGCTGAACGAGCAAAGAACACGCCATTTGTGTGACGGCGCGGTGGCCAAAGCATTCTTTTGACTTTTGGCGCGGCGTTGGCATTCAACCGCGGACTCCGCTACATCGCGTCTCGCAGCCAGGAAGATCACTTTCTTCCCCGCCCATACGAGCGGGGGGAAGAACAATCACTTGGGCCGCGCAGAGTTTGGAGAGGTACGACTAGGTCATGAAGAAACCCGTTCGCATCGCACCGGCCACAGGCAAACTTGGTGTGCTGATTCCCGGCATGGGAGCGGTTGCCACCACGTTCATCGCAGGCGCTATGCTCTCGCGCCGCGGTCTCGGGCAACCGTTCGGCTCGCTTACACAACTTGCAAACATCCGCTTAGGTAAACGCACCGACAATCGCCAGGAGTTGCTGAAGAACTTCGTGCCGCTGGCGAACCTCGACGACTTGGTGTTCGGCGGTTGGGATCTATTCCCAGACGACGCCTACAGCGCTGCGCGCAACGCGGACGTCTTAAGCAGCGAGCACCTCAATCAGGTTCAAGGCGAGCTCGCGGCCGTGAAGCCCATGCCGGCTGTGTTCTTTCCGGAGTACGTCAAGCGCCTGCGCGGCGAGAACGTGAAGACCGAGAAGAACAAGCACGAGCTCGCAGAAGCCGTGCGCGACGACATCCGTCGCTTCAAGCGCGACAACGGCGTCGATCGCTGTGTCAGCGTGTGGTGCGGCTCTACCGAGGTTCATCACGAGCCGACCGAAGTACATCAGACGCTCAAAGCATTCGAGCGCGGCTTGCAGGACAGCGACCCCGGCATCAGCCCGTCGATGATCTACGCGTACGCGCTCATGAAGGAAGGCATCGGCTACGCGAACGGCGCGCCCAACTTGACCACCGATGTGCCAGCGTTCTCCGAGCTCGCGCGTGAGATGTCAGTGCCGATTAGCGGCAAGGACTTCAAGACCGGTCAGACGTTGATGAAGACGTTGATCGCCCCGGGCCTCAAGTCGCGCATGCTCGGGATCCGCGGTTGGTTCTCGACCAACATCCTTGGCAACCGCGACGGCGAGGTGCTCGACGATCCCGACAGCTTCAAGACCAAAGAGGTGTCGAAGCTCGGCGTGCTCGAGCAGATCCTGCAGCCGCACTTGTATCCCGACCTGTACGAGAAGATGTACCACAAGGTCCGGATCGAATATTACCCGCCGCGCGGCGACCAGAAGGAAGGCTGGGACAACATCGATATCTTCGGATGGCTCGGCTATCCGATGCAGATCAAGATCGATTTCCTGTGCCGCGACTCGATCTTGGCTGCACCGATCGTGCTCGATCTCGCGCTGTTCATGGACTTCGCGCAGCGCGCTGGTTGGAGCGGCATCCAGGAGTGGTTGTCGTTCTACTACAAGAGCCCGCTGACGGCGCCTGGGCTGTATCCTGAGAACGATTTGTTCATTCAGCTGATGAAGCTGAAGAACATGCTGCGCTGGGCCCAAGGCGAAGAGCTCATCACGCACGTCGGTCACGAATACTACGACTGAACAGAGCTAGGAGGTGAGTCGCCGCGCTAGATCGAGCGCGGCGGCCATGCCCGAGTGATCGATCTCGCCGCTCTTGGCTGCAGCGTACGCGACGCCGTGATCGACGCTGGTGCGAACCCACGGCAACCCCCAAGTCGTGTTCACCGCGCTGCCCCAGTCGAGCAGCTTCGAAGGGATGGTCGCTTGATCGTGGATCATCGCGACCACACCATCGAGCTCACCGTTCAGCGCGATCCGGAACGCGGTCTCGGCGGGGATCGGCTCGCGTACAAGCTCGAGCTTGCCTTCGCTGAACGGCGAGAGCTGAAGCGCAGCCCGGATGGCTGGCGCGATCACATTTTGCTCTTCGTCGCCGAACATACCCGACTCACCGGCGTGCGGATTCAGGCCGGTGACGCCCAAGCGCAACTGACCACCTGCAGCTCTCGGCGGCGCCGATCGCAACAGCGCCTCGCCGGTATGCCGCACCGTCCGCACCACGCGCGGCAATGTGATCTCCGCCGGCGCTCGCACCACTGAGAGGTGGGTGGTGACCAAGCCCACGCGCAGCTTCGGGCCGAGAAACAACATGGTCACGTCGTCGTCGTGTAAGCCCACGGCCTGCGCCAGGTGCTCTGTGTGCCCGCGGAACGCGCTCCCCGGATTTCCGAGCTGCACAGACTCCTTGCTCATCGGAGCCGTTACGAGCGCCCTGACGTGCTTTCTCTGGGCGGCAGCGATCGCGCAGTCCAACGTGCGCAGCTGGGCTCGCCCGCCCTGAGGAGACGGCTGGTGGGCCAGCGCGGCCGCATCCCAGGGGACACCGGCCTCGCTCAGCCCAAGCTCGCCCTTCCCGAGCTCGTATGGCCCATCGGCACCAAACGATCGTATCCGCTCGACCGGAAACCCAAGGGCTACAGCCCTTGCCTTTAGCCAAGACACGTCGCCGAAGACGACCACCGGATCCTCGCCGCTGTCGGCTACAGCCACTCGCAGGCTGATTTCGGGTCCAACACCACCCGGGTCTCCAGTCGTGATCGCCAGCGGCAGCTGTCTCAGTCTCGGTATCATGGGGATTTCATTTTGTACCCCACGCCACGCACGGTTTCGATGGGGTCAGCGACTGGCCCGAGTTTCATCCGCAATCGCCTGACATGGATGTCCACCGTGCGACTTCCACCATAGTAGTTTACGCCCCAGACCCGGTTCAGCAGCTGCTCGCGGCTGAACACACGACCTCGGTTCTGACTCAGGAACTTGAGCAGCGCGAACTCCTGATGCGTGAGATCGACGACGCGGCCATCTACGGTCACCTCATGGCCTGCGAGGTCGATGCACATCGCGCCGATCTTGATTCGCTCCTTGCCGGCGAACTCACTGCGCCGCCACTCTGCGCGTCGGATGCGCATGTACAGCTCTGCAGGCACGTACGGCACGAGCACGAAATCGTCGAAGCCGTCGTTCCCGTCCAGGCGTTGCGCCTGACCGACAGTTACCGCTACGAGACTTGGCACCTCAGCCAGGGTCGAAACCGCGCGGATACGCATCAGCGCAGCGCGACCGGCATCGAACTGATCGAGTGCTTCGACCAAGATCGCGGCTGGTGGCTGATCAAGAAAGGCGGGCTCGTCCAGGTCGTCCCACAGGTCATGCGATTTTACGCGACACCCGAGCTCCTTCAGAACCGCCAGCCCTCCGTCATCGCGCTGGAGGATTGCGCTCGAACCGATCACAAGCACCCACATAAAGAGTCATCTCGCTTGGGCGATTGCAGTAATGTGTCCGAGCGCGGCAGCCGCCCAACTTGTCGTCCACGCTCGGTTTTAATGGGAGCCTAGAGTGCCAACATTTCGGTCTGGTATCCAAATGCTTTCCTTGACCATGCAAAGTGGCCATTGCTACAACTTTGCTCGCCTGGCACGCCCCGAACAGTTACAACGCGTTAGAACCATGGGATGTCCGTGACGTCGAAGAAGTGGCGGTTACGCGTTACCCCGCTCACAGGGAACACGCCGCTCCACCAGCTCGAAGTCGAAGCTGCAAACTGGATGGGCGCGCTGCGGGAAGCCCGCAAGGAGCTCGGCGAAGAGGGCGGTTTGCCTACGGGTGCGAGCTGCGCCGTCGCGCCTGATGGAACCGTGACGATCCTCGATTCGGAGGCGCGGCGGAAGTTCCTGCTTGTGCCCGCGACATCTGCGACGCGCGCATTCGATGTGCCTGCGCGCGTGCCTTCGTCCCCGCGGAATGCGGCAGTGCAAAAAGGCGCGACCAACGCTCCGAAGAAGCGGGGCGATACCGTCGGCTACGAACAGCTTGCGCCGCATCGTCGCGCGAACAGCGCCTCGCTGCGCCGCGAGCTCGACCTGCTGTTTACGCGCAACGAAGAGCCGACGCCGGACAATCCACTCACCTACCGCGAGCGCGCGTACGTGATCCCGCCTGGAATGAGCGTGAGTGAAGCCGAAGCCAAGCTGCGCTTCACGCTCGCGGATCTGCAGGAGCAGATCAAAGCCTCGGGGCGCGGACGCTTCATCAATCTTGCTGCGTTCGATCATCGCTGGGTCGATCAACCGGAGCGACCACCGCTCGTCGTGCTCGAGTGGCGCGATTGGCGCGGCGAGCCGATCGTCGATTACCCCGCTGCCGAAGGGACAAGCGCAGCACCGCGCGCGCAGGCCGAGCCAGATGACCGTTTGGCTTCGGTGTTCGAAGCGCTGCACGAGCTGCCGCACAAGCAGACTCCACACGAAGCGATGGAGCTCGGGCTCAGTGTGCTCGAGAGCACCGTCGGTGCTGCAGCCATGAGCGGCTGCCTGTACGACATCAACACCGACGAGATGCGCTTCGTCGCAGCGATCGGCCCCGGCGCAGAGCAAAAGCGCGGAACGGCGCTCGCACTCACGGGTGGCATCTTCTCGCGCGCAGCACGCGACGAGCACGCGGCGCTGGTCGTGCAGCACATGTCGGAAGCTCCCGACTTCGATCCCGAGCGCGACGGTCGCGAAGGCTTGGTCGCAGAGAATCTGCTGATGCGTCCCGTCGCGCATGAAGGTCGCTTGCTAGGCATGCTGCAGTTGATCAACCGCAGCAGCGGCTTCTTCTCCGCAGCCGACGTCCATCTAGTCAGCTACATCGCAGATCGCCTCGCCGAGTACCTGCACCAAGCGCGCACTCGCGCTCGCCGCTAACACCGACGCTTAAAGCAACACGGCCCACCCAGTCACGTGCGTGACAGAGCGGGCCGCGAGAAAAGCAGCGTCGGGTTACTTCGCGAGCAGCTCCTGAATCTCTTTCTCGAACAGCGCAGCATCCCCCGCGCGGTAACCGCCGTGCACGTAACGCACGACACCCTTGCGATCGATGATGTACGAAGAAGGCATGCGCGGCGGCGAGTACTTATCCGCGACTTTGTGCCCGTCGTCGTGAACAACAGGGAACGTCACCTTGAGCTTGTTGATGAAGTCTTTGATGCCCTCGGGTCCCTTGTCGACGCTGATGCCGACGATCTCCAGGCCCTTGGCGTTGTACTTCTTGTAGAACTTCTGCAGCTCCGGCATCTCCTCGCGACATGGCGCGCACCATGTGGCCCAAAAGTCGAGGATGACTACCTTGCCCGCCAACGACGCCAGATCCACTGTCTTGCCCGACAAGTCTTTGAGGCCGATCTCAGGCGCCTTGGCGCCAGCATCGAGCGCTTCAGCGGAAGAGCACAGCAGCCCTCCGATCAACGCGAACATCGCACCCCAGACAGCCAGTCTTCCGCGAGCAGTTGACACCATCACTACCTCCGATTCGTTTGATTCAGACGAGCGGCGCTGACGCCGATTCACAGTTCCAGCTCTTCCTTGATGTACGCGCCAAGCCTGCGCGGAGACTCGCGAAACGTGCGCGAGTCGATGAAGAAGCTAGGAGTCGCTTCGATGCCGAGCTTGATGCCGAGCTGGCGGTCCGCTTCGACGCGCTGGAGCGTGCTCTCCGCGTTCCAATCGCGCTCGAAGCGCTCGATGTCCAGGCCGATCTGCGAGGCGTACTTCTTGATGTCCTCATCCTCGAGCTCGCGCTGGTTCTCGAACAGCTTGTCGTGCATCTCCCAGAACTTCCCTTGCGCGCGTGCGGCCTCCGCTGCACGCGCTGCTGGCAGCGCACGGCTATGTCCGCTGAGCGGGAAATATTTGTAGACCAGCCGAACCTGACCCTCGAATTCACGGAGCAGCCGCGCGGTTTCAGGATGTGCCGCACCACAGTGGGGACATTGAAAGTCGCTAAACTCGACGATGGTCACCTTGGCCATGTCGGCACCGCGCGATGGCGAGTCCTCGAGCGGAATGTCGCGCTTGTCCTGCGCACCAAAACGCGAGCGGTATTGTTCCGCGAGCGCAGCGCGATCGTAGCCATCAGTCACGAGCCGCGCGAGGTAGCGCGCTGCAGTGACGCACGCCCCGCACTTTCGCTGCTCCGTGGCGCATTTTGCGACGCTCTGCGGATCGCCACACGGCGAGAGCTGGTCGTTCACCATGTCGACCCACAGCGTCTTCTCGGCTTCCGTGAGATCGGAGGTGTCGACCTGCGAGATCTCGTCGACGCGAGAAGAACGCGCTGCGCTCTTGGAGTCAGCAGCAGCAGGCGCGGAGCTCTGGCTGCCACCACAAGCGCACATCAGGCAGACCAACAGGAACTGCCTAGACCATCGGAAATACTGACGCATCGCGGCCATGGGGGCGGGAATCTAGCAGCGCGTCCGAGGGAATCCAAACGAAACCCATGGCTCCTGCGCGAGTGTCTGGCTGCTGCGTGTGCTCCTCAACGGTCTAGAGCTGTTCTCTGTCTCGTTGAGGCTCAGACACGGCCCAGCAGCGCACAGCCTCAGGACTCGCTGTACGTGCCTAATTGCTCGCGAATCGTCTCCTCGTTGATCCCGGTGCGAATGTGATCCTTGAGGCAGTCCGCGATCGTGATCATCAAGTCGTCTACACCCTTGTCGTCGATCAGCTTCGCAAGAAGCGAGCGCGCCTCCCGAGTCTCGTCTTCGCGCAGGAACTCCCGTACCGTTTCTATGGAAAGGTCTCCCTGAAAGTCGATGTACGCGTTTTCCAGCAAGTAGCGGACGAGCTCCCTCACGCGGAACCTCCAAGGTATGTGTGACGTGCCTTATGCCTTGTAAGCCCCGGAAACAACTTGGTGCAAGGACAAAGCACCCGCTCGCTTGGCCGCACAAGGGTCTCACGAGTCCTGTTCAGCACAAAAAAACCGCCAAGCTGGGACAAACGATCGCGAAGCCAGCGCGATCTGCCGAGCATAGCGAACACATACACAGCGACTACATCGGCAGCTGACGGCTGCATAGAAAACATCTGAATCGTGCACGTGCTCTTGCTCGTCCGGCTTTAAAGCACTGAGCCCCGTGCCGAAGCACGAGGCTCAGTGGTCGGAGAATCTGTAAGCCGAGTCCTGTACCCGCGGTCGTCGCCGAGCCGCGAGGGGCGATCATTCATCTAGCGCGCGAGTCGCCTCGCGCATCGAGCGACGCTACCCGGAGGCTCGGGCGGACCACCCTCAAACGCCTCCCTATTTCGTCTTGCACCGAATGGGGTTTGCCATGCGACCAACGTTACCGCCGGCCCGGTAAGCTCTTACCTCACCATTTCACCCTTACCGCTCGACCCGCACGAGGCGCGTGGAGCGGCGGTATATTTTCTGCGGCACTTTCCTTGGGGTCGCCCCCACCAGCCGTTGACTGGCATTCTGTCCTATGGAGCTCGGACTTTCCTCCCGCTCAAAAGAGCCGGCGATCGCCTAGATCGCTCCGACGCGGGATGCATAGACATGAATGCCGGCGCTCGCAAGCAGCCAGAGTGAGTTTACGGCTCAAACGACGTAGTCGTGCAGACGCGACACGTCGTCCATGCCCTGCAGGCGCGACAAACCCTGCGTCTCGAGCTGGCGCACGCGCTCGCGCGTGAGATTCATGATTTCGCCGACTTCTTCCAAGGTGATGCCGCCGCGATCCGCGATGTCGAGCGCACAGGTATCAGACATCTCCCACACTTCCACGTCCGGGAAGTTGATCTTGATCGAGCCGCGCACCGGATGAACGTCGATATACAAGTGATACTTGCAGGAGACGAACGGACACGGGCGCTCCATGTCAGCGCATTCACCGCGACTCTCCGGTCGCCAGTAGTCTTCCTCGGGATAGAGCGCGCGGCCGCGATTCAGCTCGGCTTTGCTCAAGCGGCGGATCGAGATGGTGCGAGCACGGGCGCGTGAGCGCCGCCGGCGGCGGCCGAGGTCGTCGAGCTCCTCGTCGGGAGCGGCATCGCCGTCCGCGAGCACAGCTTCAAAAGCCAGCGCGAGTGAGCCTTGAAGCATCGGCTCAGAACTGCGCTCTGTGTGCATTTCCCGCTGCTCTAACGTCGCATCTGCTTGTTCCGCCATGTCAAGCCTCCGTTCCTCGCTGTCCTCGCTGACGCTGCGTCCCCGAGCGCCATCGAACTGCCGTTCTTCGCTACACTGCCGCGCGCGCCATGCGCGCACGCATTGCCAGTCGCTGCTCGATCGTCCTGAGCTTTGTCACGAGCGCATCTGCGCTCTCGCGCGCGTCGTTGATGCTGCGTGTGAGCATGTCGTCGTGCGGCGCTGCGGAGCGATCACCCACCGCGGCGGCATCGAGCGTCCCGATCACTTGCGACACCAAGCGCGCCAAGGCGTCGATGTCGCTACGCACGCATAGGAACTCGCGCTGGATGTCTTGGATCGTGAAGCCCTGCGCCATCAACGCGCGCACCGCTTCGATCTGACGCACCACGCTCGCGGGATAGCGACCCTGCGATCCGCGGTGTTTGCCTTTGCGACCTACACGCACGCTGCGCGGCAAGAGGCCCTGCTGCACGTACTTGCGGAATGTCGCCTCGCTCAGTCGCTCACCGCGTGCCGCGAAGATCTCGACGATCTCCTGCGTCGACAGCCCATCCGGATAGCGCGCCTCGATGTCAGCGAGCTCGGTCTCGCCAAAGGCGGCTGAAGCCGCCGCAGAGCCCGAGCTGCTCGATGAAACGTTCGGCCAGTGTGTATCGACTCGTTTCATCTGACTCTCGTAAAGCAACTTCGCTGAATATATTCTTTTGAATAGATCGTTGTCAATCAAGATTGCCATGACGAGATTAACCTCGTGATCTCAGCGAGTTACTGACTGCGCCGCAAGATCGGCCCCCGCGTCGCAACGGCCGAAAAAAGCGCAAAGGTAAGCGTTCTCGCAGATCGTCTCAGGCGACCGGCGATCTGATTAGACCCTCCCTATCGAGGCAGCCGCTGCGGGCTGCGGGTCCACCGCCGAGAACTGCGCCGCCGCCGCACGAAGCGCAGCGACGTGATCTCGACGCGCTGGACACACGTTAGAGCTCTGTCAGGACGCGTGACGCAGATGCGATCGCGCATCTGCGCGGCGCATCTGAACTGCACCCAACTTCAACGGGCAAGCGAGCAAGCGAGCGGGGCTAAACAGCGACAGCACAAATCGCCCCTCAGCCGTCAGCTGCACTCTACGCAGCGTGTTCGTTCTGCTCAAGCCGAGACTGTCATCGTGCTTGCAACGTTCGTGCGCTGACAGGCTGCGAAGCGCGTGAGCGGCGCCCCATGCACAGGCAGCAACTGCAGAGTCACGCGCGCACAACGATCGATCGCGATCGGACAGCGCGGATGAAAGAGACAACCACGCGCGGACGCAGCGCGCACTCAGCAATTCTCGGAGCATCGGCAGACGTGCGCGCGATCGCTCTCGCTTCGAATCGGCAACTGACACGATGTCGTTCAAGCTTGGCGCGATCGCGACGATCGCACAGAGCGAGATCACGGCGATGCGATCTAAGATATCGCGCAGTGCGACGAGATCGCGCGCGACGAACACTCCGTGATCGGTGCAGCGCCATCGAACGGTGACGATCGCTGATCGGGACTCGCGCGCATGTGCGTCGAGTCCGACGGAGCGACATGAAGGAATTCATCGTACCGCTCGATCCTCAGCCGAGCTCACAGTCGCTGTTTGGGATCGATGGCTTCGCGAACAATCTCGCCGAGCAGGTTGCACGCGCCGACGGTCAGGAACAGCACCGCTCCAGGAAACACGGCCAACCACCAAGCGTCGATGTGCACACGCACATCGTTGAGCAAACCGCCCCAGGTCGCGACGTCGTCAGGCACGCCGAAGCCGAGAAAAGACAGTGCGCCCTCCATCAAGATGGCGCCAGCCATCGAGAAGCTGGCCGCGACGAGCACTGGCGAGAGCACGTTGGGCAGGACGTGCCGTCGGATCACGCGTGCTGGCGGCATACCCAACGCGCGCGCCGCCTCCACAAAGGGAGTCACTCGGACGCGCAGCACCTCGGCGCGCACCAAACGCGAGAGATCGGTCCAGCGCACGCAGCCGATCACTAAGGTCATCGCGATCACTGCGCTGAATCCGCTGGGTCGCGCGATCTGCAGCACGACGATGATCAGCAAAGTCGTCGGCAGCGCGTGCAACGCGTCGACGCCGCGCATCAACACCGTGTCGATCAGGCCGCCGAAGTAGCCCGCACACAGGCCCACAACCAGGCCGATGCACGACATCAGCCAGACCGAGATCAGCGCGACGGTGAGACTGACTCGCGCTCCATGCACGATGCGCGCGAACACATCGCGGCCGCTGCTGTCGGTGCCCAGCCAGTGATCGCCGCTGGGAGCGGCCAACACGCTGCTCAGGTCGTGGCTATTGTGGCCCCAGGGCACGAGCGGAAAGATCACCCAGTCGTGTGCACCGAGCGCAGCCTCCAGCGTCTGATTGTTGTATGGTCGCAGCGGCGCGGGCCGCGTCACGTTCGGCAGCAGGTACAGCCGATCCTCGAAGCGCGCGGCGAGCGGAAGATCCGAGGCCAGGAGATCCGCGCACACCGCGACCAGCGCGATCAGCAACGCGACGCTCGCTCCCAGGCGCGCGAAACGCCGCCTCGCCAGCCCGTGCAGCGCCGCTCTGAGCGGCAAGTCGATCGGACTCGGCATGCGCGCAGCTATTCCCTGTGGTACCGGACGCGCGGATCCAGCCACGCGTAGGCGATGTCGCTGAGCAGCGAGCCCAGCCAAGTCATGAGCGCGGTCAAGGTCACGATGCTGATCACGAGCGGATAGTCCGGCATGCGGATCGCTTCGATCGTCACGAGACCCATGCCCCGGATGCCGAAGATCGCCTCGACCACCAGCGCACCTCCTACGAGATGCGGCAGCTCCAAGCCGAGCAGCGTCACGATCGGCAAGATCCCGTGGCGCAACGCGTGGCGCCAGACTACGTCGCGCTCAGGCAAGCCCTTGGCGCGTGCCGTGCGGATGAAGTCCTGCTCGAGGCTCTCGAGCATGCCTGCACGCATGAACCGCGAAATTACGGCGAGCGCTGGGTACGTGAGCGTGATCACGGGCAAGCACAAGTGCCAGAGCACATCGAGCAGCTTGTGTCCCGGGCTCAGCGCTTCGAAGCCGTTGAAGCGGTGCCAGCCGGAGAGTGGAAAACACGCGCCGAACTCCAGGCTCTCGCAGCGCACGAAGCGCCCGCTCGCGAGCACCATCAAGAGCAGCGTGCCCAGCCAAAAGGCTGGCAGCGAGTACAACACCAAGAGCCCCCCACTCAGGCTGCGCTGGAGCCAGCTGCCGCGGTGAGCGGCAGCGTACACGCCGATCGGCACTGCGATCAGGTAGGCCAAGGTGATCGCCAACCCTGTCAGCATGCAGGTCACCGGCAAGGTTTCGAAGATCACGTCGCGGATCAACCGGCCGTCCTGCCAGGTCGTCCCGAGATCGAGCGTCAACAAGCGCTCGACGAGACGCAGGTACTGCACGTACCAAGGACGATCGAGATCGTACAACTGACGCAGCTGGTCGAGCGCTGCCGAGCTCACGCGTCCCGGGCGCAGCGGATCCGACACGCGCGTGAGCAGCGGATCGTTGCTGGCCGCGCGCAATAGGCCGAAGCAGATCAAGGTCACGCCGAACAACGTCGGCAAGCTCTGAAGACAGCGCCGGACGACGTAGCGGCCCATCTGGTTAGTTGGCTCCGGGCTGCGGCGCGAGCCAGATGTCTTCGAACTGCCACCAATACAGGTTTGGGCGCGCGCCTCTCACGCTCTTGTGCAGCAAGTCGAGCTCTGCCGGGACATACATAAAGGTGTACGGCTGCTCCGCATGCAGGATCGCACCGAACTTGCGGTACAGCGCGTTGCGCGCGTCGGCGTCGAGCGTGGCGCGCGCTTGCTCGATCAGCCGGTTCACCTCGGGATTCCGGTAGCCAATGAAGTTGGAGCCACCGTCGATGCTGTGCGAATGCCAGATCTGTGTGGGGTCCATGCGGGCGTCGCCGCTCCATTGCAGGATCGTGGCATCGAAGTCGTGGTCGTTCATGCGCTTCAGGAAAGCCGACCACTCCACGCGCTCGATCTCCATCGAGATTCCGGCCCGCGCCAGGTCCTCTTTGATCTTCGCAGCGCTGCGGGCCGCCTCGCTCGCTGTGCTGGGAATGACCAAGCTGAAGCGAAACCGCTGGCCTTTACGGTCGCGCACTCCATCGCCGTCGTGATCGCGGATGTCAGCGGCGTCGAGCGACGCAGCCGCGGCCGCAGGATCGTACGGCAATGGAAGCTGCTTCTGATCGCAAGCCGCGCTCGCCCAATAGAAATGACAGGTGGTCGAGCGATTGAGGTTGAACAGCAGCTTCTCGATGATCGCCGGCCGGTCGATCAGCATGGTCATGGCACGCCGCACGCGCGTGTCGGCAAAGAATGACCGCTGCTCGTTCCAGCCGATCCAGTTGTACTTCGCCGCGTAGAAGCGCGATCGGTTCCAGTGGGCGCGCAGCTCTGGGCTGCTCATGTTCATCCATTGATCGGCCTTGAGCCGGTACAACAGCTGGATCTCACCGCGCTCCGCGAGCTGCAAGCGCACGCTGGCATCGGCAGAGATCCGAAACGTCAGGCGGTCCAGGTACGCCGCCCGCCCCCAATACGCAGGGTTATGCTCGAGCGCGATCTTCGTGTTGCTCTGCCACTCCACGAACTTGAAGGGGCCCGTCCCAACCGGCGCGCGATTGATCGGGTTGGTCGCGGCCTGATTGTACTGCGCAGCTGTGAGCGGCTGAATCACGTGCGCGGGCTGGATCGGGAGGTCCGCGATCACATCCAGCGTCAGGAAATACGCGTGCTTCCAGGTCAGCACGACGGTGTAGTCGTCTGGCGCTTGATAGCTCTCCAGCTCCTCGTAGTCCGCGCGCGTGGAGGCTGCGAGGGTGAGCGGATCGCGGACCTTGTCCAGCGTGGCGATCACATCGCGCGCAGAGAACGCTGTCCCGTCGTGCCAGTGCACGTCGCGCCGCAGATGGAAGGTGTACACGCGGCCATCCGCCGAGATCTCCCAGCGCTCCGCGAGCTGGGGGACGATCGCGTAGCGCGGGTCGTCGTTGGCATCGATCCGCACCAAGCTCTCGTACACGCGTGTGTGCACGATTTTCTTGGCGATCCAATCGCTGCTCACGATCGGGTTGAGCGACTCGGGCTCGATGTCGATGCCCACGATCAGCTCGCCACCGCGCTGCGGCGTGCCCTCCAACATGCTCGGCGGCAGGCGCCCGAGCTGCCATGCGTCTTCCGACGCTTGAGGCGTTGCCTGTGCTGCGGGCGCAGGTCGCTCTTGTTGCCCGCGCTTGCAACCCAGCGTGAACGCGAGCGCGACGCAGAGAGCGACAGCCGAGCCGCGTGCGCGGCGCAAATGCGCAACGCGTAGAGAGTCGTCCGAGCCATGTGAGGGAGCCGCAGCCACGCTCGGCCATCATATCGCGTCGCCGTCCAGCACCCCAGCATTGACGAAGACGCCCGCCGACTGCCACGCTCTCGGGCACACCAATTCGGCGCAAAAAGCGGAGTCGATCGTGTCAGAGCACGTTGCTATTGAAAGGTTGTCGGAGCATGTCGGCCAGAATGTCCTGCTCAAGGGCTGGCTTTACGCCTCACGCAGCAGCGGCAAGCTGATCTTCCTGCAGCTCCGGGACGGCACTGGCTTCGCGCAGTGCGTGATCTTCAAGCAGGACGTTTCGCCCGAGCTGTTCGAGCTCGCCAAGCACCTGCCCCAGGAGACCAGCCTGACCATCACTGGAACCGTGCGCGAGCACGAGCGTCAGAAGGGTGTGTTCGAGGTCGGGGTCACGGGTCTCGAGGTGATCGCGAAGCCGAGCGCGGAGTTCCCGATCACGCCGAAGGACCACGGCGTCGACTTCCTGATGGACCACCGGCACCTGTGGCTGCGCTCGAAGCGGCAGCATGCGATTTTGCGCATACGCGCCGAGATCGTGGGCGCGATCCGCGACTACTTCGACAGCCATGGTTTTCTGCTGGTCGATGCGCCCGTGTTCACGCCGAACGCGTGCGAAGGCACGTCGACGCTGTTCGAAACTGACTTCCACGGCACGCCGGCCTATCTCACGCAGAGCGGACAGCTCTACAACGAGGCTGCAGCCGCGGCTTTCGGCAAGGTCTACTGCTTTGGACCGACCTTTCGCGCTGAAAAGTCCAAGACTCGGCGTCACCTCGCGGAGTTCTGGATGGTCGAGCCCGAGGTCGCATTCATGGACCTGGAGGCAGATGCAGATCTCGCGGAAGACTTCCTGGTCAGCATCGTGAGCCGCGTGCTCGATAGGCGTGCGGAGGAGCTCAAGGTCCTCGAGCGCGACACGACGGTGCTGCAGCGCGTGCAGAAGCCCTTCCCGCGCATCCGCTACGAAGAGGCCATTCGCATCCTGGCTGAGGCGGGCAACCCCGCGAAGTACGGCGATGACTTCGGCGGCGACGAGGAGACGGTGATCTCGAGCAAGTTCGATCGCCCGTTGATCGTCACGCACTACCCGATCTCGCTCAAAGCGTTCTACTTCAAGCGCGATCCTGCGAATCTCGAGCTCGCGCTGAACATGGATGTGCTCGCTCCGGAAGGGTACGGCGAGATCATCGGCGGCGGTCAGCGCGAAGACGATCTGGCGCAGCTTGAAGCGGCCATCGCGGCGCACAAGCTCCCCGCAGAAGCGTTCGGTTGGTACACGGATCTCAGGCGCTACGGCACGTTCCCGCACGCAGGCTTCGGCCTCGGCCTCGAGCGCACGGTCGCGTGGCTATGCGGGCTGCACCACGTGCGCGAGACTGCACCCTTCCCGCGCATGCTCACGCGCTTGGCTCCGTAGTCACGCATGCCGCGGAGCGCTCGTTCCTCGCTTGCCGCGCGGCACGCGGGACGCCGCACGCGGAGCGCTCGTTCCTCGCTAGCTGCGCGGATTGCGGCGGGAAACACGCATGCCGCGGAGCGCTCGTTCCTCGCTTGCCGCGCGGCACGCGGCACGCCGCACGCGGAGCGCTCGTTCCTCGCTAGCTGCGCGGATTGCGGCGGGAAACACGCATGCCGCGGAGCGCTCGTTCCTCGCTTGCCGCGCGGCACGCGGGACGCCGCACGCGGAGCGCTCGTTCCTCGCTAGCTGCGCGGATTGCGGCGGGAAACACGCATGCCGCGGAGCGCTCGTTCCTCGCTAGCTGCGCGGATTGCGGCGGGAGCGCGCTAACGCGTCTCTGAGTCTTTCTCGCGCTTTTCTTTGGCTTCTACCGCTGCCACGAACAGGCTGATGTATTCGCCTGCGCTGGTGATCGCGAAGAACACGCTGAGATACAGCATCAATAGGCCGACCGAGTTTAGGTCGACGGCTGCGCTGTAGAAGCCCCAATCCAGCACGTAGGTGTCGTGGAGGATCAACGCGACTAACGCGACCATCTGCACGGCGGTCTTGTCCTTGCCACCTCGACTCGCCTCCATCACGACGCCTTCGCTGATCGCGATGGTGCGCAACGCGGTGATCGACAACTCACGCGCTGTAATGATGATCACCGCCCACGCTGGCGCGTGGCCGAGCTCGACCATCATCACTAGGGCCGCGAGCACGATCAGCTTGTCCGCGAGCGGGTCGAGGAACTTGCCGAGCACGCTGGTCAGGCCCATGCGCCGCGCCAGGTATCCGTCGACGAAGTCCGTAATCGCCGCGAGCGAATACAAGATCGTCGCCCAGAAATTCCCCTCACGCGTGTTCTGGGCCATCAGCCACAGCACGATGGGGATCACGACAACCCGCCCCATGGTGAGCAGGTTCGGCAGGTTTAGGGCGTCTTCACGCAGCGTGTTCCGCCGCAACGCGCGTTTTTCAGTGTCCACCATGGCAGCTTTGGTCGAGGCCATCTTGGTCGACAATCGGTGCACGGGCAACGCAGGCATGGCCCCCGATTGGCGAAGTGCGACCAACCGTGGCACGTTTTCGCGCGTCCATGGCCCACAATCCCTCGAGCCCTTCCGCGCTGCCCGGCGAGCAGTCCACCCCCGGCAAAAACGCAACGGAGCTCACGCGCGGGTTAACCCGCAAAATCATTCTCGCCGCATTGTTTGGTGGCTTGGTCTTCGCTGCGCTCGCGCTGTACGGCGACGTGAGCAAGTTGCGCGCAGCCGCCAGCGAGTTTTCCACAGCCGCCGTGCTCTGGGGTTTCGCGCTCGCAGGCGGCAACTATCTGATTCGGATCGTGCGTTGGCACTATTACCTGCGCTGCATCAACGTCGCGGTTCCGCTGGGTGAGAGCGCGCTCGTTTTCCTCTCGGGATTTGTCATGAGCGTGACGCCTGGGAAAGTTGGTGAGGTCTTTAAGTCGCTGCTCTTGTACGAGTCGCGCGGCGTATCGATCGCACGCACGGCGCCGATCGTGATCGCGGAGCGTCTGACCGATCTCGTCGCGCTCGTGCTGCTTACGGCACTCGGATCGCTCGCGTTTGAGCACGGCGTGCTCGTCGCTTCCGTGGGCGCTGTGCTCGTATCAGCGATGGTGCTTGTGTTCGCGTACCGACCGCTCGGCGAGATGATCTTGCGCTGGGGTGAGCGAATCGGGCCTCTCGCGAAGATCATGCACAAGCTTCATGAGGCCTACGAGGCGCTGCTTTCGATGTTGCGGCCCGGACCGCTGCTCGTCGGAACGCTGTTGGCTGTGGTTGCTTGGGGGCTGGAGTGCGGGTCGCTCTGGGTGATCGTGCGCGGCTTTCCCGGGCTCGAGATGGACTGGGATGCTGCGACGTTCGCGTACGCCGCGTCGACGATCGTGGGGGCGCTGGCGATGCTTCCCGGTGGGCTCGGCGTGACTGAGGCCGGGATGACCGGGCTGCTGCAGACGCTCGGTGGGCCGGTGATGACGAAGGAAGTGGCGACAGCTGCGACGATTTTGGTTCGGCTTGCGACGCTG